>Ga0180218_1000068_pt1 | contig 204200 bp, 212 predicted proteins | sample eDN3rd37CKraftBY_FD_151334 | JGI IMG/M metagenome (GOLD analysis project Ga0180218, IMG submission 151334) | Enriched backyard soil microbial communities from Emeryville, California, USA - eDNA 3rd pass 37_C Kraft BY (version 2) (version 2) | ecosystem: Environmental > Terrestrial > Soil >... | reverse complement strand
ATGAGCGCTGTAGATGACCTCACCAACCGGCCGGGGCACGATCTAACCCTAGAAATCGACCATCGTTCCAGGCGGCAGGAGTGCTCACCGGCCAGCGGCTCGGTGATCAGCGTCCCCGCGCTGGACGGTTATCCGTTCGAGGCACGCCGATCAACACCCATTAGGACTACTTGACCGGGTTGCCGTGCTCGTCCCAGTGTTCGGCGACCTTCTTGCTGGGCTGCACACGCGGCGGTTCGCCGGGCATCTTCGGGTAGTTCGGCGGGTATGGCAGGTCGCCGAGGCCGCGTTCCTCCTCGTCGGCCCCGTACATCTCGAGTAGCTTGTCGAGGCTCTGCGGCTTCCCGTCGATGTCGGCCCACGGGTCGTCTCGGTTGGCGACGATGTCGGGGACCGTCCGGATGGTGTAGTCGTCGGGGTCGGCGTCGCGCAGCTCGTCCCACGTCAGCGGCATGGAGACGGTGGCGATCGGGGTCTTGCGGGCGGAGTAGGCCGAGGCGAATGTGCGGTCGCGGGCGTTCTGGTTGTAGTCGATGAAGATGCGTTGGCCGCGTTCCTCCTTCCACCAGGAGGTGGTGACGGCGTCGGGGTCGCGGCGTTCCACTTCTCGGGCCAGCGCGATGCCGGCGCGGCGCACGGCGATGAAGTCCCAGTCGGGCTTGATGCGCAGGAAGACGTGGATACCGCGGCCGCCGGAGGTCTTCGGGTACCCGACGAGCCCGAGTTCGTCGAGCAGGGGTTTGAGGATGTCGACGGCGACGTGGCGGGCCTCCTTGAAGGCGGTGCCGGGCTGCGGGTCGAGGTCGATGCGCAGTTCGTCGGGGTGCTCGGTGTCGGGGCAGCGCACCTGCCACGGGTGCAGGGTGACGGTGCCCATCTGGACGGCCCAAGCGATCGCCGACTGGTGGGTGATCTTGAGGGCGTCGGCGGTGCGGCCGGACGGGAAAGTGACGGTGCAGGTTTCGAGGTAGTCGGGGTGCTTCTGCGGCACCCGTTTCTGGTAGATCTCCTCACCCTCGATGCCGTCGGGGAACCGCTGCAGGTGCACGGGGCGGTCGCGCAGCAGCGCGACCATCGGCTCGGCCACCGACAGGTAGTAGTCGAAGAGCTTGCCTTTAGTGCCGTCCTTGCCGAGTTTCGGCCAGAACACCTTGTCTCGGTTGGTCAGCCTGACCTTGACGCCGTCGACGTCGATTTCCTCTGCGGGGGTGGGCATTTCAGGACTCCAGGACGTCGTTGAGGTCGTAGTGCAGCGGGACGTCGAGCTGGTCGAAGGTGCAGCTGCGGGGGTCGCGGTCGGGGCGCCAGCGGCGGAACTTCACGGCGTGGCGGAAGCGTTGAGCGCCGCGGTTGCCTTCCATCTGGTCGTAGGCGACCTCGCAGACCTTCTCCGGGCGGATGGGTACCCACCGTTTGTCGGCGGCGGAGTTCCAGCGGCTGGGGTCGCCGTCGCGCATCTCGTCGCCGATGCGCAGGGGCTCGAGTTCGGTGAGGAGTTTGACGCGGTCCTTGGCGGTGAAAGAGGCTGCGCCGCCGACCATGTAGAGTTCGTCGCCGCGGTAGAGGCCGAGCAGAATCGAGCCGATGCCCTCGCCACTCTTGTGGATGCGGTAGCCCATGGCCACGCAGTCGGCATCGCGGGCGTGCTTGACCTTGACCATCTCCCGTTTACCGGGGAGGTAGGGGCCGTCGAGGCGTTTGGCGATGACGCCGTCGAGGCCGGCGCCCTCGAACTCCTCGAGCCACTGCGCGCCGAGGTCCGGGTTTTCGGTGGTGCGGGTGACGTGGCACCACTGTTTCTCGCTGACGGCGTCTTTGAGCGCGTCGCGTCGTGTCCGGAACGGTTCCTTGAGCAGCGAGCGGTCGCCGAGGGCCAGGGCGTCGAAGCCGATGAAGTGGGCGGGGGTCTCCTCGGACAGCAGCTTGATGCGACTGGCGGCGGGGTGGATGCGCTGGCTCAGCGACTCCCAGTCCAGCCGGGTGCGGCCGTCGATCTCGCGGGGGACGACGATCTCGCCGTCGAGCACGCAGCGGGGTGCGAGTTCGTCGCGGACGGCCTCGGTGACCTCCGGGAAGTAGCGACCGAGGTCTTTGCCGCTGCGCGACAGCAGCACGACCTCGTCGTGGTCGCGGAACACCAGGGCACGAAAGCCGTCCCATTTGGGCTCGTAGGACCACACCCCGGCCTCGGGCGGCACCCTGGTCTGCGCCTTGGCCAGCATCGGTTCGAGCGGCGGGAGCACCGGGAGGTCCATCCCGCCCATTATTGCCGTCATGCCGGTGCAGACCGTCGGCATCGCGGAATGTCATCGCGGCCGTGCGGGGGTGTCGTGGTGTCAGAGCTGGGGGCGTGTCAGATGGTCTGTGTAGCGGTGGCTCCTGATGAATGGAGCAGGATCGATGGATGTGACCACTGACGAACCGATGTCGGGCGCTGATGCCATGAAGGCGTTGAAGTCCGCAGGTGTGCTCGACGATGTGTTGGCCAAGATCGATGCGGGCCAGTTGCAGTTGACCGGTGAAGGCGGCTTTTTGCCCGAGATGGTCAAAGCCGTGCTCGAGCGCGGGCTGGCTGCTGAGCTGACCGAGCATCTGGGCTATGAGAAGGGCGATCCGATCGGGCGTGAACTGCCCAATGCTCGCAACGGTTTCACGCCCAAGACCGTGGCCAGTGAAGTCGGTGAGGTCGGGTTGGCGATCCCACGTGATCGCGACGGTACTTTCACTCCGACGCTGGTCCCGAAGGGTTCACGGCGCCTGGGCGGCCTCGATGACATGATCATCTCGCTCTACGCCGGCGGGATGACGATCCGCGATATCCAGCATCATCTGGCTACCACGATCGGCACCGAGCTCTCCCACGAAACGATCTCCAAGATCACCGACGCGGTGCTCGAGGAGGTCGTCCAGTGGCAGAAACGACCGCTCGAGGAGCGCCAGCTCTACCCGATCGTCTATCTCGATGCTCTGGTGATCAAGATCCGCGACGGTCACCAGGTCAAGAACCGGGCCGCCCACATCGCCGTCGGTGTCGATCTCGATGGCATCCGCCATGTGCTGGGGATCTGGGTGACTGCCAACGAGGGCGCCAAGTTCTGGGCCGGGGTGTGCGCCGAGCTGGCCAACCGGGGCGTCAAGGACATTTTGATCGTGTGCACTGACGGTCTGACCGGGTTCGCCGAGGCCGTCGAGGCGACGTGGCCGCAGGCCACCGTGCAGACCTGTGTGGTGCATCTGATCCGCAACTCTATGCGGTTCGTCTCCTACGGAAAGCGCAAGGAGATCGCGGCCGCACTCAAGACCATCTACACCGCTCCGACCGCCGACGCCGCGGCTGAGGCATTCGAGGAGTTCGCGAATTCACCTCTGGGGCAGTCGAACCCGACCACGGTGATCGCCTGGCGTAATGCCTGGGAGCGGTTCATTCCGTTCCTGGCGTTCCCGCCGGATCTGCGGCGGATCATCTACACCACCAACGCGATCGAATCGCTGAATTACCAGCTCCGCAAGATCATCAAGAACCGCGGCCACTTCCCCAGTGATCAGGCCGCGGTCAAGCTGCTGTGGCTGGCGATCTGCAACATCGAGGACAAACGCTCTCGAGAACGGCAGAAGTTCTACGACGACCCGCTCAAGACCGGCGACCGCTCACGCAACAAACGCCTCGTAGAAGGAGCACGCACCAACGGCTGGAAGCAAGCACTGGGCGCCCTAGCCCTGACCTACCCCGAACGAATCAACCCCTACCTATAAACCGGCCACCTACACAGAAACCTTGACAGGCTCAGCCGGCGTCGCGGTCGTTGTCGCCGGGTGGGTTGCAACAGTCGTCCCCGTCACCGTCGGTGTCGGTGTGTTCGTCGGGGATGAGGTAGCGCTCGGGATGGTGGTAGTTGTTCACCCGCGCCTGCCCGGTATCCAACTGCGGCGGCGGTAACCACTCGGTGCGCCCATCCTTGCGTTTACGGGTCCGATACCCGCCGGGTCCGACGATCCGGTTGTCCGGCCCACACGCCAACGTCAGATCGGTGATATCGGTCTGCCCGTCAGCGGCCCAGTCAGCGACCGCGTGATGAACCTGCGTGTAATACGCCGGCACAGTACAACCCGGTTTGGTGCAGCCACGCTCCATCGCAAACAACATCAACCGCTGCGACGTACTCGCACACCGTCTGGCCCGACCCAGGTACAGCGGTTCGTTGGTGTGCTTATCGAACACCGCTAAGTACGGGTGCGCCTGCGCGGCCATCGCGATCAACTCCCCCATCGGCAGCACCGTCCCACCCGCACTGACCGCCACCCCCGCCCCAGCGGTCAGATCCTGCAACGTCGCGGTAACCACCACCGTGGCCGGAAACCCGTTGACCACCCCACGCGGACGCAACGCCAACAAATCACGCAGCATCGCCAGCACCGCATCATGACGACGCTGCCCCGCACTGCGGGTATCCACCACCTCAACCGACGGTTCGGGTTCCGGCTCAGGCTCGGGGTCGAGGTCCAGCTCGGGGGCGGGGTCCAGCTCGGGGGCAGGTTCACGATCAGCGGGCGGCCGCGGTGCCCGATCAGGGCCCGGGGCCGGGATCGGCTCCACGGCGTCGGGCTGGTTGGCGTGCACCCGGTCATAGATCGCCAGCCCGGCCTCCAGAAACACCCGCATCCGGGCACTGATCACCCCGCTGATCGTGCTGGTGCCATCACTGCGCTGCCGACCCAACCGCAACCAGCACTTCTGCTCAACCGGCTCGCTGAACTCCCCGTCCTGATCCAGATACTGACCCAACCGCTCAGCAGCCTTACCCAACTGACTGGGATTCAAGGTCGCACCCAGTTCGGCGAGCTGCTTTTCGGCCTCCTCACGCACATCGAACGGCACCGAACGCGGACACTGATGATCGAAAAACCGGTGCAACACCGCGACATGACCCGCACCCAACACCCCACGAGCCACCAACTGCGCCGCACGCTGCCACACCGGCGCCAACACCTCACCAGTGATCGCCGCCCGCTCCACCAACACCGCGGCATCCTTGACCCGCCGCCGCGCCTCACCCGGCGAAACCCGCAACAACGTCACCAACGTCTTGGCAACGGTGGGCTCGCCCAACTCCACCACCGGCACCCGCCCCAACTGCGCCACCAACCGATGCCCCACCATCGCCGACGCGCGCGTGAACTGCTCCCACTCCGCGGTCAGCTGCAGAAGTTCATTCGTACTCAGACCGTCAAGGGGTTCAGTGGCCAGCGCGGCGGACTGCTCAGCCATCCCCGCGACCACATCGCTCAAACGTTCGAACCCCACGCTTTCACGCTAGAGGCCACCACCGACAAAAAACCCCGCCATGTGACTGCCGAAACCAAAGAGACAAAAGAAAATTCAGAGACACATGAGGCGCCAAAAGACGCACCGCGGGACCGGAAACTACCGTGTCTCCTCCGCCAGCGCGATCAGCGCCGCACGCACCTTGTCCGGGCGCTCGTCGACGATGAAGTGACTGGCCTCCACCAGCTCCACGGTGTAGTCGTCGGCCCGCGCGGTCTCGGCGGACGCGAGCGACGGATGCAGGGCGGTGTCGCCGACGCCGAACACGCAGCGGATCGGCACCGTGGCCCGTGGCGCCGGCGTACGACCGCCGGCGGCCAGCTCCCGGACCAGGAACGTCCGGTAGGTGTCCCGGGCCGCCCGCGCCACCACCGGATCCCGGAACCGCGACGCGTACACCCACGCCGTCCGACCGTCCAGCGCCGACGCCCGGTGAAACACCCGCCGCACGAACTTCGTCCGTCGCTGCAGCCACCCGCCGATCGTCGCCATCGGCACCTGGTACCAGAACCGCCACATGTGTGGCAGCAGCACTGTGGGCGGCACCCACGGATGCGCCATGTTCAACGCCAGAAATCCGTCGAACCGCTCCGGCGCGGTCAGGATCATCCGGTAGCCGACGAATGCGCCCCAATCGTGACCGATCAAGAGAACCCGTTCGAGGCCCATCGCGTCCATCAGTGCCAGCACGTCGGCGGCGACGTCGTCCTTGGCCCAGCGGTGCGGCGGCGGACCCGACCACCCGTACCCCGGCAGGTCCGGTGCGATGATGCGCAGCCCCTCCGGCGGATCGGCGAGTAGATCCCGGTACACCCAGTGATGCTGCGGCCAGCCGTGCAACGCGACAACGGGTCGCCCGTCTGGCGAACCCGCCTCGGTCACATGGAAATGCACTCCGCGCGCGTCGATGTAGGAACGCCGCGCGCCGTCTATCGTCGGGGGTCCAGCTGGCATAAGTGGGCACTATAGAGAAGATTTGACGCGGCACGATAAGTTCTCGGTATGACCGGATACCGCGCCGTCTTCGAGTCCAGTATCAAAGACCCAGCAACCTTCTGGGCCGAGGCCGCACGCGCGGTGACGTGGACGCGGGAACCCACCAAGATCCTCGACGACTCGAACCCGCCGTTCTACCGCTGGTTTCCCGACGGCGAACTCAACACCTGCGCCAACGCGCTGGACCGTCACGTCGAGGGCGGTCGCGCCGACCAGGCCGCGCTGATCTACGACTCCCCGGTCACCGACACCAAGCGCACCTACACCTACCGCGAATTGCTCGATGCCACAGCCCGTTTCGCCGGTGGGCTGCGCAAGCTGGGCGTCGAGAAGGGCGACCGGGTCGTCATCTACATGCCGATGATCCCCGAGGCGCTCGTCGCGATGCTGGCCTGCGCGCGGCTCGGCGCGGTGCATTCGGTGGTGTTCGGCGGCTTCGCGGCCCACGAACTCGCCGCCCGCATCGACGACGCCCAGCCGAAGGTGATCGTCTCCGCCTCCTGCGGCATCGAACCCAGCCGCACCGTCGCCTACAAGCCGATGCTCGACGCGGCGCTGGAGATGTCCGAACATCCCCCGCACACTTGCGTTATCAAGCAGCGCGACCATGAGCGCTGCGATCTGATCGAGGGCCGCGACCTGGACTGGGACGAGGTCGCCTCGGCCGACCCTGTCGACCCGGTGCCCGTCGCCGCGACCGATCCGCTCTACGTCCTCTACACCTCCGGCACCACCGGCAAGCCCAAGGGCATCGTCCGTGACAACGGCGGCTACGCGGTGGCGCTGCTGTGGAGCCTGCGCAACATCTACGACATCCATCCCGGCGACGTCTTCTGGACCGCGTCCGACGTCGGCTGGGTGGTCGGCCACTCCTACATCGTCTATGCCCCACTGCTTCTGGGCGCCACCACGGTCATGTACGAGGGCAAGCCGGTCGGCACCCCCGACCCGGGCGCCTTCTGGCGAGTGGCCTCCGAGACCGGTGCCAAGGCCCTGTTCACGGCGCCGACGGCGGTGCGCGCGATCCGCAAGGAGGATCCCGACGGCGAGCACATCCGCCGCTACGACCTGTCCAAGCTGAAGTACCTGTTCCAGGCCGGCGAGCGCCTCGACCCCGACACCTACGAGTGGGCGACCGCGAAGCTCGGCATCCCGGTCGTCGACCACTGGTGGCAGACCGAGACCGGCTGGGCGATCGCCGCCAACCCGATGGGCCTGGACCCGATGCCGATCAAGGCGGGGTCGCCGACGGTGCCGATGCCCGGCTACGACGTGCGCATCCTGCGGCCCGACGGCACCGAGTGCGACCCCGGCGAAGAGGGCGCGATCTGCATCAGGCTGCCGCTGCCGCCGGGCACCCTGCCGACGCTGTGGGGTGACGACGACCGGTACGTCTCGTCGTATCTGGAGGAGTACCCCGGCTACTACCTGACCGGCGACGGCGGCTACCTCGACGAGGACGGCTACCTGTTCGTGATGGGCCGCATCGACGACGTCATCAACGTCGCAGGCCACCGGTTCTCCACCGGCGCCATCGAGGCGGTGCTGGCCACCCACCCGGCGGTCGCCGAGTGCGCGGTCATCGGCGTCAACGACGAGATCAAGGGCCAGGTGCCGCGGGGGTTCGTGGTGCTCAAGGCGGGCGCCAAGGCCACGGGTCTGGCCGACGAGCTCGTCGCGCTGGTGCGTGAGAACATCGGCGCCGTAGCGTGTTTCAAGCTCGTCGACGTCGTGCCCGCGCTGCCCAAGACACGATCCGGCAAGATCCTGCGCAAGACCATGCGGGGTATCGCACACGGCAAGGACGAGCCGGTGCCCTCGACCATCGAGGATGCCTCGGTGCTCGACAAGCTGCGGCCGATTCTCGGACGCACCGACAGCTAGCGGCCTATATTCGGAGTACAACGCCCGCCGAGGGGCGGGCAGTACAGCGGGTCAGCAAAGGAGTTGAACAGCGATGCGTATCTCTGCGGTCAAGGCCGGCGGCGGCTGTAACTGTCACTGCAACAAGTGCGATTCCGGGCATCACTGCGGGAACCGCCCGAACTGCAACGTCCAGCGATAGGACGCGCGCAGCCCGATTAACCCCGCCGCCATCGGGGTAACCGCTCCGTCAACAGGTTCGAACGACGGAGAGCACGATGGCCAGACCGAAGATCATGGCGGTTCAGGGGGCGGCGGTGATCGCCGGTGCCGCCCTGATAGTTCTCGGTGTCGTCGGCTTCATCGTCGCGGCCCCACCGGTGTACAGCGTCACCCACATCTTGGTCGGCGTGCTCGGCCTTTTGCTGGCGCGCACGTACGCGTGGGCGCGGTCCTACCTGCTGTTCGGCGGCGCCGTGTACTTCGCGCTGTGGACCCACGCGATGGTCACCGCGCGGGTCTGGGACTGGCTGCTGATGGGCCTGGGGGTGACCCTGGTCCTGCTGGCGGTGACACTGGCCGGCCAGCGCGATCCGACCAAGCGGCACCGGCGGGGCCGCAGGATTCGCGCCTAGGCTCACGGTGTGCCCACCGCGCTGCTGTGGGGCGCTGTCGCGGCGTCGTCGCTGATCGTCGGGGCGGTCGCAGGAGTCGTCCGCGACTGGCACCCGCGGCTGATCGGGCTGGTTCTCGGGTTCGGTGCCGGCGCCCTGGTGGCCAGCATCTCTTTCGAGTTGGCTGAAGAGGGTTTTCAGGTCGGCGGCGCACTTCCCGTCGCGGCCGGTCTGGCCGTCGGCGGACTGCTGTTCTACCTCGCTGACCTCGGTGTGATCCGGCTGGGCGGCCGCGGCGGACAGGCCGGCCTGCCGCTGGCGCTGGGCGCGCTGCTCGACGGTATCCCCGAGCAGGCGGTGCTGGGGATCGGGGTCGCGAGCGGTGGAGCGGTGAGCATTTCACTGCTGGTCGCGATCTTCGTCTCCAACCTGCCCGAGGCGATCGGATCCGCCGACGACCTCAAGCGTGCCGGCCGGCCCGCATCCCACATCCTGGCGGGATGGTCCGCCGTCGCCGCGATGTGTGTGGCGGCCACCGCGGCGGGATACCTGCTCCAGGCGTTCGCGGGAAATGAATTCCAGGGCGGCATCGACGGTTTCGCGGCAGGCGCACTGCTCGTCATGCTGGTGACGTCGATGATTCCCGAGTCCACGGAGAAAGCGGGGCGTCAGGCGGGCCTCGCCGCGGTGCTCGGGTTCGCCGTAGCGGCCGGCCTGTCCCTGAGCCGGTGAACCCCGCGAGACACATTGCGCCAAATCGACAAATCCGGCACCGGTTCGTGCTTGTCTGGATGAGTGACTACGGCGGCTGCGCCGGACACCGATTCCCGACGCGGAATCAACCTCGCACTGGCCACCTGGGTCAGTGCCATCAACTTCTGGGCCTGGAACATGATCGGCCCGCTGTCCACCACCTACGCCTCCGACCTGCGGCTGAGCAGTACCGACGCGTCGATCCTGGTGGCCACCCCGATTCTGGTCGGCGCCGTCGGCCGGGTCCCGATCGGCGCGCTGACCGACCGTTACGGCGGGCGCGTCATGTTCATCGCGATCTCGCTGGCCTCGATCCCCCCTGTGCTGGCCGTCGGCGCAGCGGGCGCGGCGGGCTCCTACCCGATGCTGGTGGTGTTCGGGTTCTTCCTCGGCATCGCAGGCACCATCTTCGCCGTCGGGATCCCGTTCGCCAACAACTGGTATGAACCGGCCCGTCGCGGCTTCGCCACCGGCGTGTTCGGCATGGGCATGGTGGGCACCGCGCTGTCGGCGTTCTTCACGCCGCGGCTGGTGAACTCGTTCGGGCTGCTCACCACCCACATACTCATCGCGCTGGCGCTCGCGGCCACGGCGGCGCTGTGCATCGCCGTCATGCGGGACTCGCCCGCCTTCACAGCCAACACCGACCCGGTGGTGCCGAAGCTCAAAGCGGCGGCCAGGCTCGGTGTGACCTGGGAGATGTCGCTGCTGTACGCGATCGTGTTCGGCGGCTTCGTCGCGTTCAGCAACTACCTGCCCACCTACATCAAGACCATCTACGGGTTCTCGCCCGTCGACGCCGGTGCGCGCACCGCGGGGTTCGCGCTCGCGGCGGTGCTGGCACGCCCGGTCGGCGGTGCACTGTCGGACCGGATCCCCCCGAAGTACGTGGTGCTCACGTCGTTCGCCGGTACCGCCGTCACCGCGTTCGTCGCGGTGTTCCAGCCGCCGCCCGACGTGTGGTCGGCGGCGACGTTCATCGCGCTGGCGGTGTTCCTCGGCATCGGCACCGGCGGGGTGTTCGCCTGGGTGGCGCGCCGCAGCCCCGCCCAGTCGGTGGGGTCGGTCACCGGAATCGTAGCCGCCGCAGGCGGTTTGGGCGGCTACTTCCCGCCTCTGGTGATGGGTGCGACGTACAACGCCGACCAGAACCACTACACCGTGGGACTGTTGCTGCTGGTCGCGACCGCGGTGATCGCGTTCGTCTACGTGGCGGTGAAACTGCACGCCCACGAACCCCGGCAGAAGGCACCGACATGAGCGGGGCGGGCGGCCGGATCGAGGAACTGCTGCAGCGCAGCGGCCGGTTCTTCACGCCCGGCGAGTTCTCCGCGGACGGCCGTACCGTCACCCGCCACGGCGGCCGCGACGGCGACGTGTTCTACCGCGACCGCTGGAGCCACGACAAGGTCGTGCGCTCCACCCACGGCGTCAACTGCACGGGGTCGTGTTCGTGGAAGATCTACGTCAAGGACGGCATCATCACCTGGGAGACGCAGGAGACCGACTATCCGTCCGTCGGCCCCGACCGCCCAGAGTACGAACCGCGCGGCTGCCCGCGCGGGTCCGCGTTCTCCTGGTACACCTACTCCCCCACCCGGGTCCGTTACCCGTACGCGCGCGGACTGCTGGTCGAGATGTACCGGGAGGCGAAGTCCCGGGTCCGCGATCCGGTCTTGGCGTGGGCCGAGATTCAGAACGACCCCGAGCGCCGTCGCCGCTACCAACGTGCCCGCGGCAAGGGTGGTCTGGTGCGGATCACGTGGGCCGAGGCCACCGAGATGATCGCCGCCGCACACGTTCACACGATCAAGACCTACGGGCCCGACCGCGTCGCCGGGTTCTCCCCGATTCCCGCGATGTCGATGGTCAGCCATGCCGCGGGCTCGCGGTTCATCGAACTGATCGGCGGGGCGATGACGTCGTTCTACGACTGGTACGCCGACCTGCCGGTGGCCTCGCCGCAGGTGTTCGGCGACCAGACCGACGTGCCCGAGTCCGGAGACTGGTGGGACGCCGCGTATCTCATGATGTGGGGTTCCAACGTGCCCGTCACCCGGACCCCCGACGCGCACTGGATGGCCGAGGTCCGCTACCGCGGCACCAAGGTCGTCACCGTCAGCCCCGACTACGCCGACAACACGAAGTTCGCCGACGAGTGGATGCCCTGCGCGGCGGGCACCGACGGTGCGCTGGCGATGGCGATGGGTCACGTCATTCTGTCGGAGTTCTTTGTCCGCAAACGGATCCCGTTCTTCGTCGACTATGTGCGCCAGTACACCGATCTTCCGTTCCTGGTCAAGCTCGAAGCGCGCGACGGCCGGCTGGTCCCCGGCAAGAACCTGACCGCCGCCGACCTCGGCCACGACGTCCAGAACGCGGCCTTCAAACCGGTGCTGCTCGACGGCCGGACCGGTGAGGCGGTGGCGCCGCACGGCTCGCTGGGCTTCCGGTTCGGCGACGACGGGGTGGGCAGGTGGAACCTCGATCTCGGTGACATCGCGCCCGCGCTGACGGTCGAAGGCGGTGAGGTCGCGGCAATCGCGTTGCCGCGCTTCGACACCCTCGACGGTCACGGGGAGACGCTCGAGCGCGGGGTACCGGTGCGCCGGGTCGGCGGGCACCTGGTGTGCACGGTGTTCGACCTGATGCTCGCGCAGTACGGGGTGGCGCGGCCGGGCCTGCCAGGCGACTGGCCCACCGGCTACGACGACGACGCCCGCCCGTACACCCCGGCGTGGCAGGAGGCGATCACCGGGGTGTCGGCGGCGCAGGCGGAGCGCATCGCCAAGGAGTTCGCCCGCAACGCCGAGGAGTCCGGCGGCCGGTCGATGATCATCATGGGCGCGGGCATCTGCCAGTGGTTCCACGGCGACGCCACCTACCGGGCTGTCCTGGCGTTGCTGCTGTTGACCGGCTCGATGGGCCGAAACGGCGGCGGCTGGGCGCATTACGTCGGCCAGGAGAAGTGCCGCCCGGTCACCGGCTGGGCGACGATGGCGATGGCCACCGACTGGTCGCGCCCGCCACGGCAGATGGCGGGCACCTCGTACTGGTATGTGCACACCGACCAGTGGCGCTACGACGGCTACCGCGCCGACGCGCTGGCCAGCCCGCTGGGTCGTGGCCGGTTCCGCGGCAGGCACACGATGGACGTGCTGGCCGCGGCGGCGGCGATGGGCTGGACCCCGTTCTTCCCGCAGTTCGACCGCTCCAGCCTCGACGTCGCCGACGAGGCCGCCGAAGCGGGCCGGGACGCCGGCGAGTACGTGGCCGAGCAGTTGGTGTCGGGCCGGCTGCGGCTGGCGATCACCGATCCCGACGATCCGCGCAACTGGCCGCGGGTGCTCAGCGTGTGGCGGGCGAACCTGCTCGGCTCGTCGAGCAAGGGCAACGAGTACTTCCTGCGCCACCTGCTGGGCACCGACTCGAACCTGCAGGCGACACCGACCCAGGTGCGGCCCGACGACGTCGCCTGGGACGGCGACATCCCCGAGGGCAAACTCGACCTGCTGTTGTCGATCGACTTCCGGATGACCTCGACGACGCTGCTGTCCGACATCGTGCTGCCCGCGGCGACCTGGTACGAGAAGGCAGACCTGTCCAGCACCGACATGCACCCCTACGTGCACGCGTTCACCGCCGCGATCGACCCGCCGTGGGAGACCCGGTCGGACTACGAGGCGTTCGGCGCGATCGCCCGCGCGTTCAGCGCCCTGGCGGCCAAGCACCTGGGGGTCCGCCGTGACGTCGTCCTCGGCACCCTGCTGCACGACACCCCCGGCGCCATGGCGTATCCCGCTGGCAGCGAACATGATTGGCGCGCCACCGGGGAGACCCCCGTGCCCGGCAGGACCATGGGGCCGGTGACGGTCGTCGAACGCGACTACCCCGCCATCGCCGACACGTGGGCCAGTCTCGGACCGCTGGTGGACAAGCTCGGGGTCACCACCAAGGGTGTGACGACCTGGCCGGTGCGGGAGACCGCCGAACTGGCCAAGAGGTTCGGGGTCTTCGACTCCGGTGTGGCGGCGGGCCGCCCGGCGATCACCACCGCCGAACGGATGGCCGACGTGATCCTGGCGCTGTCCGGCACCTCCAACGGCCGCCTCGCCGTGGAGGGGTTCGGGGAGCTGGAGAAGCGCACCGGCCGCCGGCTGCGACACCTGGCCGAGGGCAGCGAGGAACGCCGAATCACCTACGCCGACGCCCAGGCCCGCCCGGTTCCGGTGATCACCAGTGCTGAATGGTCGGGCAGCGAGACCGGTGGCCGCCGCTACGCGCCGTTCACCGTGAACATCGAGGAGCTCAAACCGTTCCACACGCTCACCGGGCGGATGCACTTCTACGTCGACCACGACTGGATCGAGGAGCTCGGCGAGCAGCTGCCCATCTACCGGCCGCCGCTGGACATGGCCCGGTTGTTCGGGGAGCCGACGCTCGGGTCCGGTGAGGTCGGGCTGACGGTGCGCTACCTGACCCCGCACTCGAAGTGGTCGATCCACTCCGAGTACCAGGACAACCTGCTGATGCTGTCGCTGTCGCGGGGCGGGCCCACGATGTGGATGAGCGGCGCCGACGCGGCGAAGATCGGTGTGCGCGACAACGACTGGGTCGAGGCGGTGAACCGCAACGGTGTGCTGGTGTGCCGGGCGATCGTGTCGCACCGGATGCCCGAGGGCGTGGTGTTCGTCTACCACGCGCAGGAGCGCACCATCGACGTGCCGTTGACCGAGACCACGGGACGCCGCGGCGGCATCCACAACGCGCTGACCCGGCTGCTGATCAAGCCGAGCCACCTGGCAGGCGGGTACGCGCAGAACACGTTCGCGTTCAACTACCTCGGCCCGACCGGAAACCAGCGCGACGAGGTGACGGTGGTGCGCCGTCGCAGCCAGGAGGTGAGATACCAGTGAGGGTCATGGCCCAGCTCGCGATGGTGATGAACCTCGACAAGTGCATCGGGTGTCACACCTGTTCGGTTACCTGCAAACAGGCGTGGACCAACCGTCCCGGCACCGAGTACGTGTGGTTCAACAACGTCGAAACCCGTCCCGGACAAGGTTATCCGCGCACCTACCAGGACCAGGAGCGCTGGCGCGGCGGCTGGATCCGGGACCGGCGTGGCCGGTTGCGGCTGCGCGACGGCGGGCGGCTGTCGAAGCTGCTGCGCATCTTCGCCAACCCGAAACTGCCCAGCATCTCCGACTACTACGAGCCGTGGACCTACGACTACGAGAACCTCACCAACGCACCACTGGGCGACCAGATGCCCGTCGCGCCGCCGCGCAGCCTGATCAGCGGTGAGCCGATGAAGGTGTCGTGGTCGGCGAACTGGGACGACAACCTCGGCGGCGCACCCGAGATCGTGCCCGGTGACCCGGTGCTGGCCAAGGTCAGTCAGCAGGTCCGTCTCGAACTCGAGCAGACGTTCATGTTCTATCTGCCGCGGATCTGCGAGCACTGCCTCAACCCGTCGTGCGTGGCGTCGTGCCCGTCCGGGGCGATGTACAAGCGCACCGAGGACGGCATCGTGCTCGTCGACCAGGACCGCTGCCGCGGCTGGCGGATGTGTGTGTCCGGATGTCCTTACAAGAAGGTGTATTTCAATCACAAGACCGGCAAGGCCGAGAAGTGCACGCTGTGCTACCCGCGCATCGAGGTTGGCCTGCCGACGGTGTGTTCGGAGACCTGTGTGGGCCGGTTGCGCTACCTCGGGCTGGTGCTCTACGACGCCGACCGGGTGCTGGAGGCGGCGACGGTGGAGAACGACACGGACCTCTACGAGGCGCAGCGGCGGGTGTTCCTCGACCCGTTCGACCCGCAGGTGATCGCCGCCGCCCGCCGGGAGCGGATCTCCGAGGAGTGGATCGAGGCCGCACAGCGCTCCCCGGTGTACGCGCTGATCGAAACCTACCGGGTGGCACTGCCGCTGCACCCGGAATTCCGCACCATGCCGATGGTCTGGTACATCCCGCCGCTGTCGCCGGTGGTGGACGCGGTGAGCCGCAGCGGCCACGACGGGGAGGACCTGGACAACCTGTTCGGTGCGCTAGAGGCGCTGCGCATCCCGATCGAGTACCTCGCCGGGTTGTTCACCGCGGGCGACACCGAGGTGGTGGCCGGGGTGCTGCGCCGCCTGGCCGCGATGCGGTCCTACATGCGCGACGTCAACCTCGGCCGCGAGACACAGCCGCAGAAGGCAGAGGCGGTCGGGATGACCGAGGAACAGATCTACCAGATGTACCGGCTGCTCGCGCTCGCCAAGTACGAAGAGCGTTACGTGATTCCGACCGCCTACCACGTCGAGGCGGCCGGCCTTGAGGAACCCGGGTGCTCGCTGTCGTTCGAGGGCGGGCCCGGGATGTACGAGTCCGGCCCGTTCGGCGAGGCCAGCGGCACCCCGGTGCCCGTCGCCGTGGAGACCTTCCACGCGCTGCACCACCGACAGACCGATGAGGGCATGGCCGCCAACGAGACCCGACCGTCACGGGTCAACCTGCTCAACTGGGACGGCCGCGGCACCCCGCCGAACATGTTCCCGCCGACCGGGAGCTCGGGATGAGGAAGCCGACCCTGGCCGACCGGCTGACCTGGCAGTGCGCGTCGCTGCTGCTGAGCTACCCCGACGAGCACCGGCTCGGCACCGCGGCCGAGTTGCTCGCTCACCTGAGCAGCCCTGCCGCCCAACAGTTCTCCCACACCATGACCGCGATCCGGGCGGCGGGTCCGCTGCGGGCCGCACAGGACTACGTCGCCACCTTCGACCTGCGCCGCCGCTGCACGCTGTACCTGACCTACTGGACGGCGGGCGACACCCGCGACCGCGGCGCGGCGATGCTGGCGTTCGCCGCCGCCTACCGGGCCGCAGGCGTGCCGCCGCCCGCCGGTGAGGCGCCCGACCACCTGCCCGTCGCGCTGGAGTTCGCCGCCACCGTCGACCCCGTCGCGGGCCGGCGGCTGCTGGCCGGGCACCGGGTGCCGATCGAGGTGCTGCACACGGCCCTGTGCGATATGAGCTCGCCGTACGCGCCGACCGTCGCCGCGGTGCTCACCACCCTGCCCACGCCGAGCACCGCCGACCTGCAGCGGGCGCAGCGGCTGGCCGCCGAGGGCCCGCCCGCCGAAGCCGTCGGGCTGGCGCCGTTCACCCTGACCGTGCCGCCGCGCCGCGCGAGCCGAGGAGCGATCTGACATGTCCGGTCTCGAGATCTACTGGGACGTGGTGCCGTACGTCACCCTGGCGGTGCTGGCGGTCGGCATCTGGTGGCGCTACCGCTACGACAAGTTCGGCTGGACGACCCGCTCGTCGCAACTGTACGAGGCGAGGCTGCTGCGCATCGCCAGCCCGCTGTTCCACTTCGGGATCCTGGTGGTCATCGTCGGGCATGTGATCGGGCTGGTGATCCCGGAGTCATGGACCGACGCCGCCGGGCTCAGCGACCACGCCTATCACGTCCAGGCCCTGGTGCTCGGCGGCATCGCCGGGATCTGCACGCTGACCGGGATCGCGCTGCTGGTATACCGGCGGCGTACCACCGGGCCGGTGTTCATGGCGACCACGGTCAACGACAAGATCATGTACCTGGTACTGGTACTGGCCATCGTCGCCGGGCTGTCGTGCACCCTGATCGGAGCGACACCCGTCGGCGCCGAGCACGATTACCGACAGACCGTGGCCCCCTGGTTCCGGTCGATCTGGATCCTGCAGCCGCGCGGCGATCTGATGGTGCAGGCGCCCGCCTGGTTCCAGATCCACGTGACGATCGCGTTGGTGCTGTTCTGCCTGTGGCCGTTCACCCGGCTGGTGCACGTGTTCAGCGCTCCGGTCGGCTACCTGTTCCGGCCCTACATCGTGTACCGCAGCCGCGACGTCGAGACCGGTAGGCAGCTGGTCGGATCACACCCGCCCCGGCGCGGATGGTGATCTGCGATAAGGACTTTGGTCCCTGGATCTGAAGCCCTTCGGCTCGGGACCGGCGCGCGCGCTCGGCTCGACAATGTCGGCATGGCTTACGTGATCAGCAGCGCTTGCGTGGATGTGATGCACAAGTCGTGTGTGCCGGAGTGCCCGGTGGACTGCATCTATGAGGGTGCCCGGACGATGTACATCAACCCCAACGAGTGCGTCGACTGCGGCGCCTGCCGGCTGGCGTGCGAAGAGGACGCGATCTTCTACGAGACCGACCTGCCCGAGAGCGAGCGGCAGCACCTGGCCGACAACGCCGCGTTCTTCACCGAGATCCTGCCGGGCCGCGACGCCCCGCTGGGTGACCCGGGCGGTGCGGCCGCGCTGGGCCGGGTCGGGGTGGACACCCCGCTCGTCGCGGCGATGGCCCCGCGCAACAAGAACTGAGGGACCTTCCCGAAAAGCCCGACAAAAAGGACTTAAGCCCCTTCAGCCCAGCTCAGCGGCACGAAAAACTACAGATTATGGAGCAGCTCACCACGCTGGATGCGGGGTTCCTTCAGGCGGAGGACTCCGATCCGCACGCCAGCCTCGCGATCGGCGCGGTGGCTGTTCTCGCCGGCCCGATGCCGGACTTCGAGACGCTGAGCGCCCAGCTGGGTGAGCGCATCATGACGGCGCCGCGGTTCCGTCAGGTGCTGCGCACCCATCCGCTGGATCTCGAGCCTCCGGAGTGGGTGGACGACGAGGCGTTCGACCTCTCGCACCATATCCGGCTGGCCGCACTGCCGCGGCCCGGCGACGACGCGGCGCTGAACCGGTTCGTCGCCGACGTGATGGAGCGACGGCTGGACCGCGACCGGCCACTGTGGGAGTGCTGGGTCGTCGACGGCCTGGCCCACAACCGGTGGGCGGTCCTGGTCAAGATCCACCACTGCGTGGCCGACGGTGTCGCGGCGACTCATCTGCTGACCCAGCTCTGCGACGCCCCCGTTGAGAGCCACACCGAGGGGCGTGCCGAGCAGGCCAGTGAGGGGGGCGGCCGGGAGGATCGACGGCGACTGCCGACGGTCTCGCTGAACCCGGCCGACTGGGTGACCTGGGCGTGGCGGACGTCGTGTGGGGTGACGTCCGCCACGACCCAGGCTCTTCACGGCGGCCTGGACCTGGCCGCCGGCCTGCTGCGCCCGGCGGCCACGTCGTCTCTGACCGGTCCGGTGTCGGACATGCGGCGCTACGCCACCGTCGAGGTGTCGATGGCCGACGTCGAGTCGGTCTGCGAACGCTTCGGTGTGACGGTCAACGACGTCGCGCTGGCCGCGATCACCGACAGCTTCCGCACCATGCTGCTGCGCCGCGGGGAGAAGCCGCGGCGCACGTCGCTGCGCACCCTGGTGCCGGTCTCGGTGCGTCCGGAGGACGCCACCGGCACCCCCGACAACCGTGTCTCGGTCATGCTGCCGTACCTGCCGGTGGACAAGTCCGACCCGATCCAGCAGCTGCGCGCCGTGCACGAGCGGATGACCCGCGCCAAGGGCAGCGGCCAGAGCCAGGCGGGCAGCGCGCTCATCGCCGCGAGCAGGCTCATCCCGTTCCCGGTGACGGCGTGGGCGGTGCGGGCACTGACCCGGCTGCCGCAGCGCGGTGTGGTCACGCTGGCCACCAACGTGCCCGGACCCCGCAAGCGGGTGTATCTGGCCGGCCGCGAGGTGATCCGGCTGCTGCCGGTTCCGCCGCTGGCGATGCAACTGCGTACCGGCGTGGCGATCCTGAGCTACGCTGACCACCTCGCCTTCGGCATCATCGGCGACTACGACGCGGCACCGGATGTCGGCGAACTCGCCGACGGGATCGCACACGCCGTGAGCCGGCTGGCCGAGTTGAGCCACGGGCACTGGCGCTGCACCCCCGCGGGCACGCTGGCACTGGTAGAGGGAGGCTGAACGATGGCTGGGTTGATCCAATGACGAAGGGCCGCCACCTCGACGTCCTCAACCGCAGGCAGTGCCTGGATCGGCTTCAGCAGGTGCGGGTCGGGCGTCTGGTGTTCACCGAGGACGCGCTGCCCGCGGTGCAGCCGGTCAACTTCCGGCTGTGGCGCGACGACGTGGCGATCCGGGTGGCGGGCGGGCCGAAACTGGCCGCGGCCGCCCACAATCAGGTGGTGGCGTTCGAGGCCGACGAGCTCGATCCCGACCTGCGCAGCGGGTGGAGCGTGACCGTCGTCGGGCACGCCGAACCGGTCACCGACATCGACGAACTCGTGGAACTGTCAGGCACTTTCATCGAGCCGTGGGTCGAGGGGCAGCGCGACCACTTCATCCGCATCCGGGCCGAGAAGATCACCGGCCGCGAGTTCCGCGACTCCGGCGCGCCGCACTACGAGGCCTGATCGCGGTCGCGGAACGCCTCGACGACCGCCGACAGCGTCAGGTAGATCCGGTCCTCCCCGATCTTGGGGATCATGCCCGCCGCGGCCAGTGCGTCGCGCAGATCCTGTTTGACGCGGGCCATCGCGAACGTGATCCCCCGGCGCTGCAGTTCCTGCCGCAGTGTGTCGAGCGCGTCCAGCGCGGTCAGGTCGACCTCCACGTTGGCGTCGGCGTTGAGCACGAACCACTCCACCGGGGTGTCGTTGGCGTCGACCGCGGCCAGCGCACGCCGCCGGAAGTCCTCGGCGTTGGCGAAGCACAGCGGCGCGTCGTAGCGGTAGATCACCAGTCCCGGAACGGGTTTGGCGTTCGGGTAGTCCTCGACGTCATGCATGCCTGGCACCCCGGGCACGAAGCCCAGCACGCTGTCGTGGGCGTGCGCCATCCGGCGCAGCAGGTCCAGGATCGACAGCCCGACCGCCGTCAGCACCCCGTAGAGCACGCCAAGCGTGAGCACCGCGACCGTCGTCGCCAGCGCCAGCACCAGCTCGCTGCGCCGGAACCGCGCCAACCGCCGGAACGCGGCGAGATCGACGAGCCTGCCCGCCGCGTAGATGACCAGCGCCCCGAGCGCGGCCAGCGGGAAGTTCGCCAGCACCCCGCGGCCGGCCACCAGTACCAGCACCACCGCGACGATGCACACCAGCGAGTACATCTGGGTGCGCCCGCCGACCGAGTCCGCCAGCGCCGTCCGGGATCCGCTGGAGCTGACCGGAAACCCCTGCGCCATACCGACACCGAGGTTCGCGACACCCAGGGCGCGCAACTCGGTGTTCGCGTCGACCTCGCCGCCGGAGCGGGCGGCGAACGCGCGCGCCGTCAGCACGTTGTCGGAGAACCCGACGATCGCCACCCCGACCGCGGGCAGTAGCAGCGCGGCCAGATCCGCCGGTTGCACCTGCGGCACACCGATTTCCGGGAAACCGGCCGGGATGACGCCGACGACCTGGATGCCGACCGACTCCACGGACAGCACCAGCCCGGCGACCGTCGCCGCGAGCACCGCGATCAGCGGCCCCGGCCAGCGCGGCGCCCAGCGGTCGAGCGCCCACAGCAGCGCCAGCACCCCGGCGGCCAGGATCACCGTCGGCCAGTGCACCGACGTCAGGTTGCGGATGAAGGACTGCGCCAGCGCGGTGAACTCATCACCGGAAACCGTTATCCCCGAGACCTTTCCGAGCTGGCTGGCGATCATCAGCACCGCCACCCCGGTCATGTAGCCGGTCAGCACCGGACCGGACAGCAGGTTGGCCAGGAACCCGACCCGGGCCAGCGAACCCACCAGGCACAGCACTCCCACCACCAGCGCCAGCGCCGCCGACAGCGCGACGTAGCGGGCGCCGTCACCGGCGGCCAGCGGTGCCACCACCGCCGCCGTCATCAGCGCGGTGGTGGACTCCGGGCCCACCGACAGCTGCCGTGACGACCCCAGCACCGCGTAGACGCCCAGGGCGACGACGGCGGCCCACAGCCCGGCGATGACCGGCACTCCGGCCAGCGCCGCGTACGCCATCACCTGCGGCACCAGGTAGGCCGTCACCGTCAGGCCGGCGAGGACGTCGCCGCGCAGCCAGCGCCGCTGATACCCCGTCAGCGTCGCCAGCCCGGGCGCCCAGCCCCCGCTCACGCCAGCGGCGCGGACCAGCGCAGCCGGGTTCCGCCCGCGGGGCCCGGTTCGACCACGAACTCCCCGCCGACCTCGTCGGCGCGGAGCCGCAGGTTGTTCAGCCCGCTGGGGGTGGTGTCCGGGGGGATGCCGCAGCCGTCGTCGACGACCTCTATGCACAGGTCGTCGCCGACCGAGACGCTGACCGTCAGCGTGCTGGCCTGGGCGTGGCGCACCGCGTTGCTGACCGCCTCACGCACGACGGCCTCGGCGTGGTCGGCCAGGGTGGCGTCGATGACCGACAGCGGCCCGGAGTACTGCACCGAGGTGCGCAGCCCGGACCCGGAGAACGACGCGATCGCCTCGTCGAGGCGCTGGCGCAGCCGGGTGGAGCCGGCGTTGCGGCTGTGCAGGTCGAAGATCGTCGTGCGGATCTCGGAGATGACGTCCTGCAGATCGTCGACGCACTGGTCGAGCCGCTCCTGGACCTCGGTGACGCGGGCCCGCGCGATGGTGCCCTGCAGGGCCAGGCCGACCGCGAAGAGCCGCTGGATGACGTGGTCGTGCAGGTCGCGGGCGATGCGGTCGCGGTCGGCGAGCACGTCGAGCTCGTGCATCCGCCGCTGCGTGGTGGCCAGCTGCCAGGCCAGTGCCGCCTGGTTGGCGAACGCCGCCATCATGTCCACCTCGTCGTTACGGAACGGCGGCCTGCCCGGCGCGCGGACCGCGACCAGGACACCGGCGACCGCGTCGGAGGCCAGCAGCGGCAGCACCAGCGCCGGACCGGTCGCATCGGTGCCGGGCGCCAGCGTGATGCTGGTGAAGCTGCCGGGCTCCCGCTGCCGGAACACCTCGCCGACGGTGGTGCCCTCGGTCGGCACCGCGCGCGGTCGGGGGATCGCCTCGTCGCCGGCGGTGGCGACGACCGCGAGCTCGTCGACCGAGTCGACGGGTTCGTCGAGGTCGGCGGGTACCGCGACGAGGGTCAGGTCGGCGCCGGACAGCGTCAGGCACTTCTCGGCCACCATGTGGAACACCGTCGCCGGTTCGGTGCCGGACAGCAGCTCGGTGGCGATGTCGCGGGTGGCCTCGATCCAGGACTGCCGGGTCCGCGACTGCTCGTAGAGCCGGGCGTTCTCGATGGCGATACCGGCCGCGGCCGCCAGCGCCTGCACCAGCACCTCGTCGTCCTCGCTGAACGGCAGGCCGTCGCGCTTCTCGGTCAAGTACAGGTTGCCGAACACCGAGTCGCGGATGCGCACCGGCACCCCGAGGAAGGTCTTCATCGGCGGGTGGTTCTGCGGGAAGCCGACCGACGACGGGTGATACGAGATGTTCTCCAGCCGAATCGGTTTCGGGTCGTCGATGAGCACGCCCAGCACGCCGCGACCCTCGGGGAGGTGCCCGATGGCGCGGGCCTCCTCCTCGCCGATGCCCTCGTAGATGAACTCGACGAGCTCGTGGTCGTGGCCGCGCACCCCGAGCGCCCCGTAGCGGGCGTCGACGAGTTCGATCGCGGTGCGCACGATGGTCTTGAGGGTCTGGTCGAGTTCCAGACCGGAGGTGACGACGAGCATCGCGTCGACCAGGCCGTTCAGCCGGTCCCCGCCCTCGACGATCTCCTCGACCCGCTCCTGCATCTCCATGAGCAGTTCGCGGAGCCGTAGCTGCGACAGGGTATCCCGCAGTGGGCGCGGTCTCGGATCGGCTGTCACACCGCTATCGTGCCATCCACCGCTGGCGCGCTCGCCGGATCGGCCCAACTTCAGACCAGACCGACGGTGTGCGGCTGGGGCGCCAGCCGCAGGAAGTGGTCCACATCGGAGCGGGCCGGAACGGCGGTACCGGGTGTCAGCAGCATCGCGGTGCCCGCGGCGATACCCAGCCGTACCGCCTCGACCAGCGGCCAGCCTCTGGTCAGCCCGACGACGATCCCGGTGACCATCGCATCACCGGCGCCGACGGCGCTGACCACCCGCGCCGGGATACCCGAAAACCGCTCGGCCGTCTGCGAAGTCACCAGCAGCGCCCCGTCGGCGCCGAGTGACACCACCACCGACTGGCTGACGCCGCGGTCGATGAGTTCGCGTGCGGCCGCGACCTGTTCGGACTCGGTGGCCAGCTCGCGGGCGAAGTACTCGCGCAGTTCGCGCAGGCTCGGTTTGATCAGGAACGCCCCCGAGGCGATGTTGCGCAGCCCGCCGCCGGAGGCGTCGAGCACCAGCAGCGTGCCGGTCTCGCGGCAGATGTCGGCGACCCGCTGGTAGAAGTCCTGCGGCACCGACGGCGGCAGGCTGCCGCTGGCGACCACGTAGTCGGCGGAGCCGGCCAGGGTCCGCAGTTCGTCGAGGCAGCGTTCCTGCTCGACGACGGTCAGGTGCGGGCCGGGCAGCACGAACCGGTACTGCTGGCCGCTGGTGCGCTCGGTGACGGTGAAGCTCTCCCGCGTCGCGCCGACGATCGGCACCACCCGTGCGGTCACCCCGGCCCGTGCGACGAGGTCCTCGACGACCGCGCCGGTGGAGCCGCCGGCCGGGAACACCGCCGTGACGTCGACGCCGAGCGCCTTGGCGATGCGCGCGACGTTGATACCCCCGCCGCCGGCGTCGTGCCGGGCCTCGGAGCAACGCACCTTGCTGGTCGGCCGGATGACGTCGGCGGACGTCGCGATGTCCAGCGCGGGGTTCATCGTCAGCGTGATGATGGGGGCCATCGGTCTTCCCGTCTGTTAAAGCGCCGCGAGTTCTACACCGGGGCGGTGTAGAACTCGGTGTAGAACTCGGCGCGACTCGAGGACTGCTCGAGGACTATTTGGCGGCTTCGATCGGGACGCGCTTCTCGCTCGCCTGGGCCTGCTCCTCGACGACGGGGACCGTCACGGTGAGGATGCCGCTGTCGTAGGAGGCCTTGATGTTGTCCTCGTCGGCCCCCGCGGGCAGCGCGACCGACCGGGCGAACGAACCGTAGGAGAACTCCGAACGGCCGTTGTGCTCCTTGCGTTCGGAACGTTCTGCTTTGATCGTCAGAATCCCGTCGCGCACGGTGATGTCGACGTCCTTGGCGGGATCGACGCCGGGCAGCTCGGCGCGGAGTTCGTACTTGCCGTCCTTGAGCGAATCCTCAATGCGGATGAGGTTGGCGCCGAGCGGGGTGCGCAGGGCCGCCAACGACGGGAACCCCTCGAAGAACTCCGACAGATCCGGCCAGAGCGACAGCGGGCGGGCGGGACGATTCTGGACTGCCAACTTTCCCATGATTCACACTCCTCAACCAATCCTGAATGTGCGAATCCCCAATGGGGACAACAGAAATATCACCACCGATCCCGGTCGCGCCAATAGGGACTGAAGTCCCTGCGGTTGGGGACTTTGCGCCGCTGTCGTGACGTCATCCGCACGCGGATGCTTGGGGCATGCGGTACGTGGCTGACATCACCGCCCTGCGGATCTCCGATGCCGAGGAGGCCGGCGGCAAGGGCGCGAACATGGGCGAGCTGGTCGCCGCCGGGCTGCCCGTGCCGCCGGGGTTCGTGCTGCTGCGCGACTGCTACCTGGACTCGATACGGGCCGCCGGGATCGACACCGAGGTGGCCGCCCGTCACACCGAGGCGCTCGGCGCCGTCGACGACCAGGCCCGGCTCACCGAGCTGAGCGCGCAACTGCAGAGCCTCGTGCGCAGGGCCGGGCTGTGCGACGACGTACGCGCCGCGGTGCTCGCGGCCTACCACGGGCTGGGCGACGACGCGATGGTCGCCGTGCGCTCGTCGGCCACCGGCGAGGACGGCCGCGACGCGTCGTTCGCCGGGATGAACGCCTCGTTCACCAACATCCGCGGCGACGACGCGCTGATCGACGCGGTGCTGCGGTGCTGGATGTCGTTGTTCAGCCCGCGGGTGATCACCTACCGGGCCAGCCGGGGCTTCACCGAACCGCCGGCGATGGCTGTCGTGGTGCAGCGGATGATCAACTCCGCCAAGGCCGGTGTCGCGTTCACCGCGGACCCCAGCACCGGCGACACCGACCGCATCGTGATCGAGGCCGCGTTCGGCCTCGGCGAGGTGGTGGTGTCCGGCAAGGTCGAACCCGACACCTACGTGGTGGACAAGCAGACCCTCGAAACGCTCGACGTCCGGGTGGGCCACCAGTCGTTCAAGATCGTGCGCGGCGCCGACGGCCGCGACCAGACCGTCGAGCTCGGCGCCGACGAGGCCGACGCCCGGGTGCTCGACGACGCCGAACTGCGCCGCATCGCCGAACTGGCGGTGGCCACCGAGCGGCACAACAACTGTCCGCAGGACACCGAGTGGGCGATCGAGGCCGGCCAGACCTATCTGGTTCAGGCCCGGCCGATCACCACCCTCAAGACCTCCGCACCGGACCGAACGGTACTGGCACAAGGCCTGCCCGCCGCACCGGGCACGGCAACCGGTCCGGTGCGGACCCTAACCTCCCCCGACGACGGGGCGCGGCTGCGCGACGGCGAGATCCTCGTCGCCCCGATGACCAACCCGGACTGGCTGCCGACGATCCGGCGCGCCGCCGGGCTGGTCACCGACACCGGGGGCATGACATGTCACGCCGCGATCGTGGCGCGCGAGTTGGGTGTGCCGTGCATCGTCGGGGCCCGCACCGCCACCAAGGATCTGTGCGACGGCACCGTGGTCACCGTCGACGGCTCCCGCGGCCAGGTGCTGGCCGGCCGGTTCGAGGAGCCGACAGTGTCGGTGCGCGAACCGGTTCCCGCTTCCGCAGCGCCTGCGGTGGAGGTCACCGCGACCCGCATCTACGTCAACCTCGCGATGCCCGACAGCGCCGAGGCGGTGGCGACCCAACCGGTCGACGGCGTCGGCCTGCTGCGCGCGGAGTTCATGTTGACCGAGGCGCTGCAGGGCCGGCATCCGCGCGACCTGATCGCGCGCGGCGAGCAGGACGAGCTGGTGGACCGGCTGGCCGCCTCGGTGGGCCGGATCGCCGCGGCGTTCGCCCCGCGCCCGGTGGTGTACCGGGCAACCGACTTCCGCAGCAACGAGTTCCGCGGCCTGGCCGGCGGTGAGAACTACGAGCCCGTCGAGCACAACCCGATGATCGGGTACCGCGGCTGCTACCGCTACATCAAGGAACCGGATTTGTTCGCGCTGGAGCTGACCGCGCTGGCGCGGGTCCGCGAGCACTCGCCCAACGTGCACCTGATGATCCCGTTCGTGCGGACCCGGTGGGAGCTCGAGGAGTGCCTGAAACTCGTCGACCGCAGCCCGCTGGGCCGCCAGCGCGGCCTGCACCGCTGGGTGATGGCCGAGGTGCCGTCGGTGGTGTACTGGCTGCCCGAGTACGTCGGCATGGGTATCGACGGGGTCTCGATCGGCAGCAACGACCTGACCCAGTTGATGCTCGGGGTGGACCGTGACTCCGACATCTGCGCCGAGCTGTTCGACGAGTCCGACGCCGCGGTGCTCGACGCCATCGGCCGGATCATCGGTACCGCACGCGATCTCGGGATCACGTCCTCGCTGTGCGGGCAGGCTCCGTCGACGCGACCGGAGTTCGCCGAACACCTGGTCCGGATGGGCATCACGTCGGTGTCGGTGAACCCGGATGCCGCCGGCGCCGCCCGCCGGGTGATCGCGGCGGCCGAGAAGCGGCTACTGCTGGAAGCGGCCCGGCAGAACTGATTACAGACCCTTGGGCGTGTCGATGAGCCGCAGGGCGTTGTCCAGATTGCGCTGCGCCTGCTCGAGGGTGGCCGGGAACTCGCCCACGTAGCTGTTCATCGACCCGGCGGCCGCCGACAGGCACATGTGCGCCGCCTGGTGGCCGTCCTCGATCGCGGCCTCCAGATTGCTCGTCAGCTCCGGGTTCGGGGCGGGCAGATGCTGGCGGATGTCCACCGCCGTCGCGTCGTGCATCTGCTGGCACGCCTGGCGCAGCTTCTCCGCGTCGTAGGTGTCCATCGCGTCGCGGGTATCGGCCAGCGCGGTGCGGAACCGGGTGACCGGCCCACGGGCGCCGTCCCACCACTGCGCCGTCTCTGCGCGCGCCTGTTCCTCCTGGGAGGGAACCGATTCCGTGCGCACCAGTACCACCGCCACCACGGCGGCGGCGATGAGCGCGACGATGACGCCGACGCCGGCCAGGGCCCACTTCGTGCGCATGGCTCAGTCCTCTCTGTCGACGCGCCGAAGGCGCGGGACCTTGTGCACCCCGGACAGCGCGATCACGGCTGTGATCCGGCCCGTCCGCCGTAACCGTCGACCAGATAAGCCAATTCGCGTTCCCAGGCCCGGCTGCGCTGGCGCGCCAGCGCGGTGTGGATCAGGCCGGCCAGCCCGGCCAGCCCGGCGACCATGCCCACCCAGGAACCGATCCCGGCCATGGTGGCGTCGACGGAGGCGGCCCACTCCGGCTTCGGCGGCAGCGTCGGCTGCCCCTCGTCGTCCACCCAGATGTCGACGGGGTCGTCGGACCGCGCGGAGGGCGCCACCTCGACGGTCCCGGTGTGCGCGACGCCGTTGTGCTGCCAGACCACCGGGGCGCGGAACACCAGCCGGTTGCGCTCGGACGTGCTGGTCGGCTCGTCGACGATGGTGGCAGCCACCTGGTGCCTGCTCGCGCGTTCGGCCGCGTAGTCGCTGCTCTTGCCGTCGTAGACGGCGGTGCCGATCGCCCCGGCTACCGACAGCAGCAGCACCGCCGTGACCGTCAGCGCGATGTGGCTGACGGCCTCCCAGCGGTCGCTGCGCCGCACCAGCGGGTTACGCCCGGCCAGGACCGTCAGCCAGCGACGGGTGGCACTGGGTTTGGGCGACATTCACCGACCTCCAATGCGGGACAACAGGTTTTGCCCAAGTTGATCTGATCGTTTCACCGCCACCCGGATCGCGGACAGGGCCGAACGTCCCGGATCGGACCCCGCTGCGAGGGACCAACGGCCCTGCTCCCGGTGCAGCGGTGTGGGTACGGTCACGTCATGTCGGAGAACCCAGTTGTCGTCGGGGTCGACGGATCGGAATCTGCTGCCGCTGCGGCGATCTGGGCCGCCGGAATCGCCCGGCGCTACGGCGCCGTGCTGGAACCGTGGACCGCCCGCCACCCCGATGTCACGGTCCGCTACTACCTGGAGCCGGAGGCCGCCACCAAGGCGCTGCTACGCCACGCCGGGGAGGCGCAACTGGTGGTGGTCGGCGGGCGGCGCCGAGCAGCGGTGCTCAACACGCTGCTCGGCTCCACCAGCCTCAACCTGCTGCATCACTGCCCGGTGCCGGTGATGGTCTGCCACCGTTAGTCGGCGAGGCTGATCAGACCGTAGTTGCCGTCGTAGCGCAGGTGCAGCACGCTGGCGCGGCCCTGCTCGGCGTCGATGAAGAACAGGAACGGCAGGCCGATGATCTCCAGGCGTTCCTTGGCGTCGTCGAGGCTCAGGGTCGGTGCCGGCGCCGGGCTCAGGCTGACCGGCGCCACCGACGGCGCGTGCTCGTTCTCGGTGGCCGGATTGACCTGCGCCAGCCGGTAGCCGGACTCCCCGTCGTGGTAGAGGACGCCGGCGATGCCGCTGCCCTCCTCGACGAACAGGTAGAAGTCGTAGTCGAGCAGCTCGAGATCCCACACCGCCTCGTCAATCGTGCACTCAGACGGCGCGACCGACTTGTGCCGCACGATCTGGCGTTCCTCCATCGGGATCCGCGGGAACTGGCGGGCCGCGCGGTGCTCGGCGTGGCGGCGGGCCTCACGGGGACCGGCGATGTCGTGCAGGCGGCGCTTGAGCCGGGCCTCGAGCTGGTCGACGGCCTCACGGACGGAGGATCCCTCGACCTGGGCTCGGATCAGACGGCCGTCGACGTCGATGTTGGCCTGCGCGATCACCGGGTTGGTCTCCGAGGGCTCGCCGTGCCGGGTCAGTTTCACCCGCGCCTGCAGCACCCGCTTGCCGGTCTGCGCCAGCACGTCGGAGATCCGCTCGCGGGCGTACTCGGCGGCACCGGGCAGGTGTCCGCGGGTGGTGACGATGACCTCTGTTGTGGAATCCGTTGAGCTGACCATAATTTCATCCAACCGGGGTTCGGCGTGGTCAGCGAGGGCCAAAGGTCCCCGCCTTGGGGACGTCAGTCCCCTGGCGCCAGGTGCCGGGTCAGGAACTGAAGGTGCGTCTCGATGACCCGGTCACGGATCTGCCCGTGGTACATCTCGAAGTGGCGTGCCCCGAACTCGATGATCTCGTGGTCCGGCACGTGTGCGATCGCCCGCCGGACGAAGGCGCTGGAGATCACCTCGTCGTCGCGGGCCAGGGCGACCAGAACCGGTGCGCTGATGCGGCTGAGCACACGCGGGCCGAGCCGCGGTGCGGTGAACAGAAACCGCGGCGCGACCTCGTTGCGCCAGGTGGGTGAGCCGTCCTCGAGATCGGCGAACAGGCCGGCCAGTTCCGGGTCGGCGAACACCGCGTGGCCGGGCCTGCCGTACACCGGGATGTAGTGCGGCGTGGCCCGCGCCATCCCGCGGGCGGCGTCGACGACGGCGTGTCCGAGCAGGCATGCGCCGGCCACCGCGATGCGCGCGGGACTCATCCGCAGGTGCGGCGGCACGTACCGGCCGCGCATACCGCGGATCAGGTCGATGCCCGGCACGTTCGCGACGACCGCGGCGAGGCGGTGGTCGTCGGCGGCCACCGCCAGCACGTGGGCGCCGCCCAGCGACGTCCCCCACAGCGCGACGCGGCGGTCATCGATGTCGGCGCGGGAGCGCAGGTAGGTCAGCGCGTTGCGGACGTCCTCGCGCTGGCGACCGGAGTCGACGAGCCCGCGGGGCTCACCGCCGCTGACCCCCAGATGCCGGTAGTCGAACGTCAGCGCGGCGAACCCGGCGTCGGCGAACGCCGCGGCGAAGTCGGGCACGATCCAGTCCATGGTCGCCGAAAAGCCCTGCGCGAGAACGACCCCCGGCGTGACAGCGCGGTCTGCGGGGCGGTACAGCGTGCCCACGACGACGGTGCCGCCGGACCCGAACGAGACCTGCTCGGCAGTCGTCGGCGCCACGGCACTGTCCCCGTCAGACCGGTCGGCAGATCAGCGTCGGCACCGGCGAGTGGTGCAGCAGGTTCAGGCCCGTCGACCCGAGCACCGCGCCTGCCAGCACACCGCGTCCGCGGCTGCCGACGACCACCAGCTGCGCGTCGGCGAGGTGGCGCAGCAGCGCCCGGCTCGGCTTGTCGTCCTCGACGACGACCCGCACGGACACCCCCGGGTACCGGCGGGTCAGCGGTTCCAGCACCGCCCGCGGGTCCTCGTGCGACGAGCGGTGGGTCGAGTGCACGGCGACCAGGTCGACGCCGAGGGCGTCGGCCAGTTCGAAGGCGGTGTCGAGCGCGGGCCGGGCGTCGGCGTCCGCGGTCACCCCGACGACGATGGGCGCCCCGCTGGGCGAGCCGGCCACACCCCGCCACGCCACCACCGGGCACCGGGCCCGCTCCACCACGGTCAGCGTGGTGGAGCCGACCAGCACGGCGGCGCCGACCGACATCTTGTCCGAACCCAGCACCACCAGCTTCGCGGTGGCCGAGAGCGCGACCAGCACCTCGTCGACGGGCTCGGGAAAGTAGCCGGTCTGCAGCGGCAGGTCGGGGTGCTCGGCGCGGATCGCCTTCTCGGCCGCGGCCAGCACCACCTCCGGGGGATCGGCGGCCGCCTCCGTGGCCGCCCGCACCGCGGCGATCAGGTCCGACGGGTTGTGCCCGGGATCCGGCCGGGCGTGCACGACATGGACCGGGACACCGAGCCTCTCGGCGACCGCGGCCGCCCACCGGGCCGCGGTGCGGGCCTCCTCGGAGCCGTCGACCCCCACCACGACCGGACGTTGTTCCGTCATCGCCGCCTCTCGATCAGATCGCCGCGCAGCAGATCTGGCGCGCCTCGTCGACAGTCTCACCGATCGGGCGGGTGGTGTCGATCAGGTGGCCGCCGTAACCGGCCGTCGCCGCGATCGCGGCCGCGATGTCCGGGGTCGCGTCGGAGGCGGTCTCGCCCCGCGTCTCGATGCGCACCTGCGTCTCCCGCAGCGGCGCCGCGCAGGTCAGCTCCGTCACCGGCGTCGACAGCCGGTCGCCGAGCGCGCGCACCCGGTCCCGGTGCCGCTCGTCGCGCCACGTGCCGTCGAGGATGACCGAGGTGCCGCCGCCGACGAGGTCCTCGGCACGCCGCAGCACCTCGCCGTAGACCCTCTCGACGTTCTCCGGTGCGTAGAGCCCGGCGTTGTACCGGCCCGCCTGCCCGGAGATCACGCCCGCGCTCAGCAGTTCCTTGCGCACCTCGTCGGTGGAGATGACCACCGCGTCGAAGTGCTCGGCGAGCGCCCGCGACAGCGTGGTCTTGCCGGTGCCGGGCCCGCCGCCGACGATCACCAGCTGCACCGTGGCCGCCTGAAGATGGCTGCGGGCGATCTCCAGGTGACGGCGGGCATCCTCGAGGGCCTCCTCGCGCCCCTGCACCATCCGCACACAGTCGGTCTTGGTGCGCACCCCGGCGCGGTAGGCGATGTAGAAGTGCGCCAACGACTTCGGCGCCGTATCCCCGGAGTAGCGGCGGTAGGCGTCGAGGAAGAACTCGCCGAGGTCCGCGCGGCCCAGGAACTCCAGGTCCATCGCCAGGAAGGCGGCGTCGTCGAGCACGTCGACAAACCGCAGCCGGTCGTCGAATTCCAGGCAGTCCAGGATCGCCAGCCGGTCCGGCAGGCTGAAGATGTCGCCGGCCAGCAGGTCGCCGTGACCGTCGACGATGCACTTGTCGGCGACGCGACGGTCGAACAGCGCGGCCCGGCCGGCCATGAACTGTTCGGCCAGACGCCGGATCTCGCGCACGGTGTCACGGTCCAGCGCGGTATAGCGCTCCAGCTGGTCGAGGTTCTGCAGCCACCGTTCGCGCACCGCCGTGCGGCTGCCGCAGGCGTCGACGGTGTCGCCGCGCACCGCGTCGCGGTGGAACGCCGCGACCTTGTCCGCGACGGCGTCGAGGACGGCGTGCACCGGCTTGCCGGAGGTGACCATGGTCGCCAGCCGGGTGCGGTCGGGATAGCGGCGCATCACGATCACCGGCTCCTGCGCACCGGTCTGCGGATCGGTGAACCGCCCGATCCCGAGATAGCTGTCCGGGGACAGCCGGCGGTTGAGCGCCACCTCCCGCTCGCAGGCGGCCAGCCGCAGCTCCGGGGTGCTGAAATCGAGGAAATCGGTGGTGACGCCCTTCTTGACCTTGTATGCGCGGTCGCCGACGAGCGCCACCAGACCGGTGTGCGTCTCGCAGACCTCCGGCGCAAGATCGCCCAAGCTCATGGGGCGATCATCGTCCCCGGCTGACCGGCCGGAACAGGGCCGGAAGACCCCACCATGAGGACCATTGGCCCTGGATCCTCCGCGCGCGCGAGGCGACCATCAGGGTATGGAACCCACGCCCGTCGACACCGAGGTGCTCACCAGCGCCCTGCGGGTGGCGTGCCGGGCACCGTCGCTGCACAACACCCAGCCGTGGCACTGGGTGATCGACGCCGACGCCGTCCACCTGTTCCTCGACAAGAGCCGCGTGCTGTACGCGACCGACCACTCCGGCCGCGAGGCGCTGCTCAGCTGCGGGGCGGTGCTGGACCACTTCGTCGTCGCGATGGCGGCCGCGGGCTGGAGGGCCCACATCGACCGCTACCCGAACCCGAACAACCGGCTGCACCTGGCGGCGATCACGTTTCGCCCGCTGAACTTCGTCACCGAGGGACACCGCCGCCGCGCCGACGCGATCATGGATCGGCGCACCGACCGGTTGCCGTTCGCCGCCCCCGCCGACTGGGACTCGGTGGCGGATCACCTGCGCCGCAACAACGAATCCGATCTCGTCCGGATCGACGTCGTGCCCGACGAACTGAGGCCCGAACTGGCGCAGGCCTCGAAACTGACCGAGTCGCTGCGCCTCTACGACTCCTCGTACCACGAGGAGATGCGGTGGTGGACTGCGCCGTACGGGAGCGCCGAGGGTATCCCCCGCGACCTGCTGCCGACCGCCGCCGAGAGCGAACGCGTGGAGATCGCAAGGGATTTCCCGCTCACCAGCGCAGGCCGGGACCGCAGATACGCCTACGGGCACGACCAGTCCAAGGTCGTCGTGCTGTCCACCCCGGACGACGAGCCGCTGTCGGTGCTGCGCTGCGGTGAGACGCTGTCGGCGGTGCTGCTGGACGCCACCATGGCCGGGCTGGCGACCTGCACGCTGACCCACCTGACCGAGCTGCACGCCAGCCGCGAGATCGTGGCCTCGTTGATCGGCGGCACCGTCACCGACGGGCCCGTGGTGCCGCAGGTGCTGATCCGGGTCGGCCGGGCACCCGCGATGGAGCAGACGCCGACCACGCCGCGCAGGCCGCTGAACGAGGTGGTGGAGATCCGCCGCTCGTCGGACGGGACGGTGGGCTCCCCGTCCTGAGGCCGGCCTGGGCGAATCTGCCCCGGATCCGAAGTATTGTGTGCGAACGGGGTCAACCCCGTATCGCCGTGATCAGGAGGCATCTGATGGTGAAGGTCTTCCTCGTCGACGACCACGAGGTGGTCCGGCGGGGGCTCATCGAGCTGCTTGGCGAGGATCCCGAACTCGAGGTGGTCGGTGAGGCCGGCTCGGTGAGCGAGGCGATGGCGCGGATTCCCGCGGTGCAACCCGACGTCGCCGTGCTCGACGTGCGGCTGCCCGACGGCAACGGCATCGAGCTGTGCCGCGATCTGCTGTCCCAGATGCCCGATCTGCGCTGCCTGATGCTGACGTCGTTCACCTCCGACGAGGCGATGCTCGACGCGATCCTCGCCGGCGCGAGCGGTTATGTCGTCAAGGACATCAAGGGCATGGAGCTGGCCAAGGCGATCAAGGACGTCGGCGCGGGCCGCTCCCTGCTGGACAACCGGGCGGCGGCGGCGCTGATGGCCAAGCTGCGCGGCAGCGCCGAGCAGAACGACCCGCTGGCCGGGTTGAGCGATCAGGAGCGGGTGCTGCTGGAGCTGCTCGGCGAGGGCCTGACCAACAAGCAGATCGCCGAGCGAATGTTCTTGGCGGAGAAAACCGTCAAGAACTACGTGTCCCGGCTGCTGGCCAAGCTGGGGATGGAGCGGCGCACGCAGGCGGCGGTGTTCATCTCCAAGCTGGAGGCGCAGCGCCGCGCCCAGGCCTGACGGGTGCGGCGCTTTCGGTGCCTCACCCCCGGCGCATCACCAGCACCGGCGTGTGCGCCGACTCGGCGACCGCCGCGCTGACCGAGCCGAGCAGCATGCCGACGAACCCGCCGCGGCCGCGGCTGCCCAGCACCGTCAGCTGCGCCGTCTTGGCCTGTTCCAGCAGCTGGTGGGCCGGCCGGTCCATCACCACCACGCGCCGGACCGTGACGTCCGGGTACTGCTCCTGCCACCCGGCCAGCCGTTCTGCGAGGATCTCCTCGGCCTCGCGCTCCAGGGCGATCGGCTGCACCCCGGGCACCTCGTAGTAGTTGGACCAGTCGCTCCAGGCGTGCACGGCGACCAGTTCGACGCCGCGACGCGACGCCTCGTCGAACGCCGCCGCCACCGCCGCGTCGGAGGCGGGAGACCCGTCGACACCGACGACAACCGGTGCGGTCGAATCGATTTCGGGTGCATCGGCGTGGATGACCGCGACCGGGCAGCGGGCGTGGTGCAGCAGCCCCCAGCTCACCGAGCCGAGCAGCCTGCGCTCGATGGCACCCAGGCCGCGGCAGCCCACCACCACCATGTCGGCACCCTCGGCGGCCTCCACCAGCGAGGGCACCACCACACCCGTGACCACGTCGGTGCTGATCGTGATGTCACCGGCGACGGACTTGGCCGTCTCCTGTGCCTTGTCCAGCAGTTCGCGGCCCCGCCTGGTCAGGCTGTCGAGCAGCTCCGGCGGTGTCGGCACCGGCGGCCACATCGCCACCGCGGGCACCGGGACCACGTGGACGAGTTTGAGCGGAACGTGGCGTAGCGCGGCTTCCTTGGCCGCCCAGCTCACCGCGGCCGTGGCGGCCGGTGAGCCGTCGACCGCGGCGACGATTCCGCGTTGCATTCCGCGATGTGTGGAGAACGTCATTTGTTCATACCCCCTGTTGTCAGTGACGGAATTCCGGTGGGGAACCGTCAAGTCGGAACACCACTTCCGACAGGTCGTGCCGCGGTGTCGGCGGCAGCGGGTCGGCGTTGATCAGCGGCCAACCCAGCCGCACCAGCATCTGCGGATGACACGTACCGTCGAAAAGATTGGTACGCAGCGTTTCCCGGGTCTCGGCGACCTCCAGCGGCTCGGTGATCGGACAGCTGGCCAGCCCGAGCGCGGTGGCGGTGAGCAGGATGATGCTCGTCGCCTCACCGGCGCGCAGCCGGGATTCGGCGCTGTCATCCCCGGTGCCCAGCGCCAGCACCACCGCACGGTCCTCCACCGCCTCCGAGCCCGCGGGCTGGGCGAGCCTCGCGCCGGCGAAGACACGCGCGGACACGCTGCCGTCGACCTTCGGAGTGTTGCGGGCCGGGACCCCCGCACTCGCCGCGTAACGGCCACTCCAGGTGGCGAGTTCGGCCGCGTACCCGTAGTCGGCGGCATGCCTGCGGGCCGCCTCGGCGACCAGTTTGCGCAGCCCGAGCAGGTCGTCGACCCGCTGGATCCGCACCCCGCGGGCGGCCACCCGGGACGAGATGAGCGCCAGATCGCCCTGCGCCACCGCCGCGGAGCCGTATCGGCGCCGGTCGGTGCGGCGGCGCGGGATCGCCGCGGCCAGGGCGATCACGTCGTGATCGGCGGCGTGGCGGCGCAGTTCGAGTGCGGCCAGATGATCCGGATCGTCCGGGTTGGGCAGCCGGTGGATGTCGGACCGCCACCCCAGTGCGGCGAACCCGACCTCGCAATGGTGCAGCGCCGCACCGCAACTGAGCAGAAAGTCCCTGCCGTCGGGATCGGTGTGCGGCAGCCACCGGTCCCGGTCGGCGTAGAGGTGTACGCTGCGCTCCCCTACCCGCCAGCGCCACGGCTGCGAATTGTGCACCGACGGCGCCCTGGTGGCCAGCGTCAACGCCGAGCGGATCGTCTCGGCGTCGGGACCGTGTGCGCTCACTGGCGGCTCCGCCCCCTCGCCACGATGACGGGGATCCGGCTGGCCTGTGCGACAGCGGAACTCACCGACCCCAGCAGCAACGCGCCGAGGCGGCCGCGGCCGTGGCTGCCGACCACGATCAGCTGAGCGTCCTCGGACAGCAACCGGTGCGCTGCGTTGTCCTGGCCGACCGAGCGCCGGACCGTCACGTCCGGGTAGCGCTGCGACCAGCCGGCCAGCCGCTGGGCCAGCTCCTCCTCGGCCTGCTCGGCATATCCCCGCGGCGCGACGTCGTCCGGGAAGTCGGCGCGGTTGACCCAGGTGTGCACGGCGACCAGGTCCACGCCGCGCCGCGAGGCCTCGTCGAACGCGATGGCGGTGGCCTGCTCGGATGCCGGGGTACCGTCGATGCCGACGACCACGGGTGCCCGCGGGTCCGGTTCGGTCTCGTCGTGGATCACCGCGACGGGGCACGAAGCCCGGTGCAGCAGTGCCGAACTCACCGATCCGAGCAGCATGCCGCGCACGCCGCCGAGGCCGCGGCATCCGACGACGATCAGGTCCGCGTCCGAGCTCAGGTCCGCCAGCGTCGACGCGATGGGACCGTCGAGCACGCAGCGCTCCACCCGCACCCGGTCGGTGAACTGCGCGGCGACCTGGTAGGCCTCGTGAACGATCCGCTCGCCCTGGGCTTTTCGCTGGGTCCAGAAGTCGGGAGACACCGGGATCTCGACAAGCGGGCTCATGTCCACCGGCGCCAGCACGTGCACGATGGTCAGCGGCACCCCGCGCAGGTCGGCGTCCCGGGCGGCCCAGTTGACGGCCGCGGTCGCGGTCGGCGAACCGTCGACGGCGACGACCACCCCGTACCTCGAATCTGCCATCTCTGCCATCCGTCTCGCGTCAGGCCTCGAGCGTGCTGACCACCGCGTCCAGCGGCAGCCGCGGGGTGGACGGCAGGGGTTCGGCGCCGACGGCGGCCCACCCGACCCGGAACATCATCTGCGGGTACTGCTGGCCGCCGAACACCTCCTCGCGGACCTCGTCGCGTGTCTCGCCGACCTCGAGCGGCTCGGACACCGGGCAGCTGGCCAGCCCGCACGACGTGGCGGTCAGCAGCAGCAGGCTGGAGGCCTCCCCGGCCCGCAACCGGGCCACGTCGTCGTCGGCGGCGGTTCCCAGCGCCAGCAGCACACCCCGGTCCTGCAGCGCGGGGGTGTGCGGCGGCTGCGACAGCCCCGCCCCGGCGAACAACCGTCCGGGAAGCCGCGCGGCAGGGTCGGATTCGGGGATGTTGCGCTCGGGAATCCCGACCGGCGAGGCGTGCCGCCCGGTCCACTCGGCGATCTCGGCCAGGTAGGCGGGGTCGTTGCGGTGCCTGCGGACCGCCTCCTCCACGATGGCCCTGATGTCGATCGACATCTCCACGCGGCGCATCACGATGCCCATCCGGGCCACCCGCGCCCCCATGGTGGCGATGTCGGACAGCGACACCGGCCAGAAGCTGTAGTGCCGACGGTCGGTGCGGCGCTGCGGGATCGCCGCGGCCAGCGCGATGTCGGCGGAGGTGGGCTCCTGCGGGACCAGCTCCAGTGACGCCAGGTGATCGGGGTTCGCCGGGTCCGGGATGCGGTGCACCTTGGCGCGCCAGCCCAGCGCCGCCAGCCCGACGACGGCGTGGTGCAGCGCCATCCCGCAGCTGATCAGCATGTCGCGGCGGTCGGAGTCGATGACCGGCAGGTGACGGGAGCGGTCGGCGTAGAGGTGCAGGCTCTCCGCGCCGATCTTCCAGTGCCACGGCTGCGAGTTGTGCACCGACGGCGCCCTGATCGCCAGCGCCAGCGCCGCACGGACGGTCTCCGAATCCGGAAACCGCACCGCCAGCGATTCGCTGGTCTCGGCAGATGTAGTCACAGAATCGAGGATGATCCGCGCGGGGCCCCGCCGAACAGGGCAAGAAGTCACTTCTGAGGGGTTACCCCCGCCACGCCCGCTAGATGACCGACAGCGCGATCCCGTCGAGGATGTCGTGCTCGCTGACCACCAGCTCGTCGATGCCGGCGCGTTCGGCCAGCGCGGCGGCCAGTTCCTCGACGACGATGGCGCCGCCGCCGATCACATCGACGCGGCCCTCGTGCATCGGGCCGAGCACGGCGCGCTCGGCGCGCGGCATCGCGATCAGCCGTGCGCAGACCGGCAGCAGGTCGTCGAGGCGCACCCGCGACAGGTGAATCCGCTCGGAGTCGTAGGTCGCCATGTTCTGAGCCAGCGCCGACAGCGTGGTCATGGTGCCGGCCACCCCGACCCAGGTGCGGGCCTGTTCGACCGGCACCGCGGCGAACGCCTGGGCCAGCGCGTCACGCACCACCTCGCGTGCGGCGGCGATCTCGGCTGCGGTGGGCGGATCGGAGTGCAGGCAGCGTTCGGTGAGCCGCACACAGCCGATGTCGACCGAGCGGCTGGCGACCACGGCCGGGCCGGATTCCGCGGTGCCCAGCACCACCTCGGTGGATCCGCCGCCGAGGTCGACGACGACGAACGGCGCTGCGGCGGCGTCCAATTCGGCGACTGCACCGCGGAACGACAGCGCCGCCTCCTCGGTGCCGGTGATCACCTCGGCGACCGCACCGTCGACCACCGGGCCGAGCACCTCGGCCGTCATCGCGAAGAACACGTCGCGGTTGGCGGCGTCGCGGGTCGCCGACGTCGCCACCATGCGCAGTCTCTCCACCCCGTGGTGGCGCATCAGTTCGGCGTAGTCGGCCAGCGCGGCGCGGGTCCGTTCGATGGCCTCGGGCGCGAACCGCCCGGTGGCGTCGACCCCCTGGCCGAGCCGCACGATCCGCATCTCGCGGTGCACGTCGGTCAGCCTGCCGTCGACGCGGTCGGCGATCAGCAGCCGGATCGAGTTGGTGCCGCAGTCGATCGCGCCGACCCTCATCGCCGCCACCTCTCCGGGTCGATGACGCCGGCCAGCGCCGGATCGTCGGCGAGCATGGCCAGCGCCTCGTCCCCGAACGGGTTGACGCCGGGCCCCTTGGCCAGCGAGTGCGCGATCAGCACGTGCAGGCACTTCACCCGGTCGGGCATGCCGCCGCCGGAGAACGTGGTGCCCAGCGACTCGATCGCGTCGCGCTCGGCCAGATACGCCTCGTGCGCGGCGCGGTAGGCCGCCGCCAGCTCCTCGTCGGCCTGCAGCCGCTCGGTCATCTCGCGCATCACCCCGGCCGACTCCAGCCGGCTGGCCGCCGCGGTCAGCGCGGGGTGGGTCAGGTAGTACAGCGTCGGGAACGGGGTGCCGTCGGGCAGCCGCGGCGCGGTCTTGACGACGCCGGGTTCCCCGTTGGGGCAGCGGTAGGCGATCTCGAGGACACCGCGAGGCTCACGACCCAGTTGCTTCGCGACGGCGTCGAGGTCCGCGCGGCTAACCACCGGGCACCGGCGGGGGCGGCGGGACGTCGGGCCCGGCCGGCGGCGGGCCCGGCACTTCGGGACCTTCACCGGGAGAGGGCGTAACCCCGTGCGGCGCATCGGCGATCGTGTGCCACAGCGAGGTGTACCAGGGCTGGCCGGGGTCGACGGCCAGCGCCTGTTCCTCCTCTTCGGTCACCGGTGTCACGGCCTCGGGCGGCAACTGCACCTGATACGGGATCTCGCCGGGCATCACGAAGCCGAGCCGCTCGCGGGCCTGCGCCGCCACGAACACCGGGTCGGCGAGTTTGACCTTCTGCTGCTCGAGTTCGGCGATCTGCGCTCTCAACTGCTCCTCGGTGGCCTTGAGTTGCTGCATCTCGGTGCGCTGGGCGAAGTAGGTACGCACGGGTCCGGCGATCGTCAGCGTCAGCACGCACACCACCGCGGCCAGGATCGCGGCGCGTCGGGCCGCCGATCCGAACCGCTGCTCGGACTGCTGCTCCGCGGACTCCATGGCCCGCCGGATGATGACGCTGGTGTCGCCGGTGTCGGCGTCGCCCGCGGGCCGCGAGTCGGCCGTGCGCGGTTCGCGTCGTGCCGCGGCGCGCGGCCGACCCTTGCCGGCGGGACCGCCCTTACCCGGCTTCCCGGGCCGGGAGGACGGTGACCGCCGTTTCGGGTCGGGCCGCTTCGCTTCGGGCACAGACGAATCCGGTTACTTGGCTTCCACTGCGAAGCGGGGGAACGCCAGGTCGCCCGCGTAGCGGGCGGCGTCGCCGAGGTTCTCCTCGATGCGCAGCAGCTGGTTGTACTTGGCGACCCGCTCGCTGCGGGCGGGCGCACCGGTCTTGATCTGGCCGCTGCCCACCGCGACCGCCAGGTCGGCGATCGTGGTGTCCTCGGTCTCACCGCTGCGGTGGCTCATCATCGTGCGGTAGCCGCTGTTGTGCGCCAGCGTGACGGCGTCCAGCGTCTCGGTCAGGGTGCCGATCTGGTTCACCTTCACCAGCAGTGCGTTGGCGGCGCCCTTCTGGATGCCCTCCTCGAGACGCTCCGGGTTGGTGACGAACAGGTCGTCGCCGACCAGCTGCACGCGGTCGCCGATCGCGGCGGTCAGCGCCACCCAGCCGTCCCAGTCGTCCTCGGACAGCGGGTCCTCGATCGACAGCAGCGGGTAGGTGTCGAGCAGGCTCGCGTAGAACTGGCCCATCTGCTCGGCGGTGCGGACCTCGTTCTCGAACTTGTAGCCCTCACCGGCGGTGAAGAACTCGGTGGCGGCGACGTCGAGCGCCAGCGCGACGTCGGTGCCCAGCTTGTAGCCGGCGCCCTCGATGGCCGATGCGATCAGGTCCAGCGCGGCCTTGGTGCCCGCGACGTCGGGGGCGAAGCCGCCCTCGTCACCCAGGCCGGTGGCCAGGCCCTGCTTCTTGAGCACCGACTTCAGCGAGTGGTACACCTCGGCGCCCCAGCGCAGCGCCTCCTTGAACGAGCTCGCGCCGATCGGGGCGATCATGAACTCCTGCACGTCGACGCCGGTGTCGGCGTGGGCGCCGCCGTTGAGGATGTTCATCATCGGCACCGGCAGGATGTGGGCGTTCGGGCCGCCCACGTAGCGGAACAGGTCCAGGTCGGCGGCCTGTGCGGCGGCCTTGGCCACCGCCAGCGAGGCGCCCAGGATCGCGTTGGCGCCCAGCCGCGACTTGTCCGGGGTGCCGTCGAGGTCCAGCAACGCCTGGTCGACGAGGCGCTGGTCGTCGGCCTGCAGGCCGATGATGGCCGGGCCGATCTCGTCGAGCACGGCCTCCACGGCCTTCTCGACGCCCTTACCGCCGTAGCGGGCGCCGCCGTCGCGCAGCTCGACGGCCTCGTGCTCGCCGGTTGACGCCCCCGAGGGCACGGCCGCGCGGGCGAAGGACCCGTCGGCCAGTAGAACCTCAACCTCGACCGTCGGGTTTCCGCGGGAGTCGAGGATCTCTCGGGCTCCGACCTGATCGATAGTGGGCACTGGCGTCTCCTTGTGTCCTCGGCTGAAGCGATTTCGGTCTCAGCCTAGATGTTGGCTGTTGGAGATGCCGAAAGAGGCGGGACGGCGGCGGTCGGTTCACCGACCCGCCGCGCGCTCGCCGCGCAACGTCATCACCGTGCTGGTCACGCTGGCCACCGCCTTGCCGTCGCGGCGCAGCACCTCGCAGAGGTAGTGGGTGATGGTGCGGCCGCTGTGCACCGGCCGGGCGTGGGCGGTCAGGCGGCACGGCCCCGAACGCGCTGCGGCTGGCCCTGGCCACCCCGTCGCTGGACGAGTTCGCCGAGGCGCTGCGGCGGGTGCGCGACACGGTGTGACGCTTACAGCGGGTGTCCGTTGGCGTAGGCGGTGGCCCAGTCCCGGACCGCGCGGGCGTACTGGTCGGAGTGGTTGTAGGCGCGCAACGCCGCCATCCAGCCGCGCGGCGTGGACAGATCCTTGCCGGTCCAGCACAGGTAGCCGGCGGCCGACAGCGCGGCGTCGTCCATGTTGTCGACGTTGATCTCGCCGTCGTTGTTGGCGTCGACGCCGTAGAGCCGCCAGGTCTCGGGGATGAACTGCATCGGCCCCATCGCGCGGGCGTACTGCGAGTCGCCGTCGTGGCTGACCGCCTCGTTGTCGAGGATCTCCAGATTGCCGCCGCTGCCGTCGAGCCAGACACCGCGGATCGGCGGTTCGACGTCGCCGTTGGCGGTGATCTCGGCGCCCCGGTAGGTGCCGTGGTGGCTCTCCACCTGCCCGATTCCGGCCAGCGTGGTCCAGGCCAGCTTGCAGTCCGGGTTCTCCACCTCGGCGACCCGTGCGGCGTAGGCGTAGGCCTCCAGCGCGGCGACCGGGATGCCGAGGGCGGGTGCCCGCTCGGCGGCCCATTCGTGCAACTGGTCGGCGGGCCTGCCCTCGGCGTAGGTGTCGATGGCCGGCACCGGGTCACCCGGTGGTGGCGGCACACCCTCAGGGATGGGGGTTCCCAGCTGCCACGAGCAGCTCGACGCCAACAGCAGCGCCGTCGCCCCTAGGACGGCGACTGCGCGCATCCATCGCACCGGCGGCACCAATTCCCCTCAACCCAAACTACGGTCGCTTTCCATAGTTCCACGCGTTGCGGACATCGTGACCCGTCGGCATGCGCCGAACCAGGGCCGGCAAACTATCCGCTGCCGGGCCAGTGCGCCCGCCACTCCTCTTCGGTGACGGTGCCCAGCGCCGCGTCGACGAGCTCGTCGGGCTCACCGCCGCGCCTGGCGGCTGCGATGGCCCGTTCGGCCACGCGCACGGTGTCCATGAAGTCCAGCACCGCCGAGCGCAGCGTGTTCTCCGCGTCCCCGTCGGCGCGCACCGTGACCGCCGTGATCTGCGGCGGGATCAGGTCCGCGGGCAGCCCGGCGGCGGTGACCCGGTCGATCACCTTCTGCGCCAACGCCAGTGCGGGCTGGGCGGTCGGCACGTCGTCCATCGCGGAGAAGGCCCGCTTCGCCCGCTTCTCCAACGCCTTGCGTTCCTCCCACTGCGCGAGCTGCTCCTCGAGCGAGACCATGTCGCCGGCCAGCACGGCGGGCACCCGGTTGCCGAGCTTGCGCACCAACGCGTCGGCGACGTCGTCGATGTCGAACGGCCGCTCCTTGGCGTCCTGAGCGATGCGGGCGTGAAAAAGTACCTGCAGCAACACATCTCCGAGCTCTTCGCACAGCTCGTCGGGGTTGCCGTTGCGCACCGCGTCGAACACCTCGTAGGTCTCCTCGAGCAGGTAGCGGCGCAGCGAGTCGTGCGTCTGCTCGCTCTCCCACGGTCCCGAGGTGCGCAGCCGGTCCATCAGCGCGACGGCGTCGACCAGCCGCTCCCCCGGCGGCGCCGCGGGCGCCGAGATCACGTCCTCGCCCGCGGCCAGTCGCGCCTTGACCGCCGGGTGCTCCGGATCCGAGGACAGCAGCACCGGGGCGGCGTCCTCGTCGGTGTCGTCGGAGAACACCGGCCGCGCCGACGGCAGCGACCACGGGACCTTGACCGGCATCTCCTCGGTGTACTGCACATCCCCGGACAGCAGCACGATCGCGTCGACGGGGATCAGCGACGGCCGCCGCGGGTCGACCAGCACGACGGTCATGACTGCTCGTCCTGCGCCGACCCGAGCCGGGTGATGTCCACCGAGTCCTGGGGTTTGCCGTCCAGCGCCAGCACCAGCCCCGCGACCATCTTCAGCAGTTCGACGTCACGGATGCGCGGCGCCCCGATGCCGTCGCCGGCGCGCGGGATCGGCACCTGCACGGTGTTGGTGGTGGCCCGGTAGTTGGCGCTCGGGTACATCCGCTTGAGCCGCAGCTGCTGGGAGTCCAGCAGGTGCAGCGGCGCCAGCCGCAGCGTGGCGTCCGAGATCGTGCTGACCTCGGTGATGCCGTAGGCCTTGAGCAGCAACCGCAGCCGCGCCACCGCGACCAGTCGCTGCGCGGCCTCGGGCAGCGGGCCGTAGCGGTCGACGAGCTCGTCGACGACGGCGCTGACGGCGTCCTGGTCCGGGGCCGCGGCCAGCCGCCGGTAGCCCTCCAGCCGCAGCCGGTCGCTGCCGATGTACTCCGGCGGCAGATGCGCGTCGACCGGAAGATCGATCCGCACATCCTTCGGTTCCTCCGGCGCCGCAACGGTTTTCCCGTCGGCGGCGGCGCGGTAGGCCTCGACGGCCTCACCGACCAGCCGCACGTACAGATCGAAGCCGACACCGGCGACGTGGCCGGACTGCTCGACGCCGAGCACGTTGCCCGCGCCGCGGATCTCGAGGTCCTTCATCGCCACCGCCATGCCCGCGCCGAGCTCGTTGTTCTGCGCGATGGTGGCCAGCCGGTCGTAGGCGGTCTCGGTCAGCGGTGCGTCGGGCGGATACAGGAAGTAGGCGTAGCCGCGCTCCCGGCTGCGCCCCACGCGACCGCGCAGCTGGTGCAGCTGGGACAGGCCGAACGTGTCGGCGCGCTCCACGATCAGGGTGTTGGCGTTGGAGATGTCCAGCCCGGTCTCGACGATCGTCGTGCACACCAGGATGTCGTAGTCGCGGTTCCAGAAGCCCTCGACGGTCTTCTCCAGCAACTCCTCGGGCATCTGGCCGTGCGCGACGACGACGCGGGCCTCCGGCACCAGCTCCTGCACCTTGGCGGCGGCCTGGTCGATGGTGCGCACCCGGTTGTGGATGTAGAACGCCTGCCCGTCGCGCAGCAGTTCGCGGCGCAGCGCGGCGGCCACCTGCTTGTCGTCGTACGGGCCGACGTAGGTGAGCACCGGGTAACGCTCCTCGGGCGGGGTGAGGATCGTCGACATCTCCCGGATGCCGGCCAGGCTCATCTCCAGCGTGCGCGGGATCGGGGTGGCGCTCATCGTCAGCACGTCGACGTGGGTGCGCATCGACTTGATGTGCTCCTTGTGCTCGACCCCGAAGCGCTGTTCCTCGTCGACGATGACCAGCCCGAGGTCCTTCCACGTCACCCCGGTCTGCAGCAGCCGGTGGGTGCCGATCACGATGTCGACGCTGCCGTCCTTGAGGCCCTCGATCACCGCGCGCGACTCGGCGGGGTCGGTGAACCGCGACAGCCCCTTGACGGTGACCGGGAACCCGGCCATCCGCTGGGTGAACGTCTGCAGGTGCTGGTCGGCCAGCAGCGTCGTCGGCACCAGCACCGCGACCTGTTTGCCGTCCTGCACCGCCTTGAACGCCGCGCGCACCGCGATCTCGGTCTTGCCGTAGCCGACGTCGCCGCAGATCACCCGGTCCATCGGGACCGGTTTCTCCATGTCGGCCTTGACCTCCTGGATGGCGGTCAGCTGGTCCACGGTCTCGGTGAACCCGAACGCGTCCTCCATCTCGGCCTGCCACGGGGTGTCCGGGCTGAACGCGTGCCCGGGCGAGGCCTGCCGTTTGGCGTACAGCGACACCAGCTCGGCGGCGATCTCGCGGACCGCCTTGCGCGCCTTGGTCTTGGTGTTGGCCCAGTCGCTGCCGCCGAGCCTGCTCAGCGTCGGCGACTCGCCGCCGACGTAGCGGCTCAGCTGGTCCAGCGAGTCCATCGGCACGTACAGCTTGTCGGTGCCGCCGCCGCGCTTGCTCGACGCGTACTCCAGCACCAGGTACTCGCGGCGGGCGCCGCCGACGACCCGTTCGGTCATCTCGACGAACCGGCCGATGCCGTGCTGGTCGTGCACGACGAGGTCGCCCGCGGTCAGCGCCAGCGGGTCGACGACGTTGCGGCGTTTGGCGGCCAGCTTCTTGCCCTCGACGGCGGTGGTGCGGCTGCCGGTCAGGTCGGCCTCGGTGATCACCACCAGCTTCGCGCCCGGGATCACCACCCCGTCGTGCAGCGGACCCTTGAGGACCCCGACGACCCCCTCCTTGAGGTCCTCACCCGGCTCCAGCAGCACCGCGGCGGTGTCGGCCTCGCGCAGCTGCTCGACGACGCGCTGCGCGGTGCCGGTGCCCGGGGTGACGACGGCGGCCAGCCCGCCGGTGGCCACGTGGGCGCGCAGCATCGCGAAGATCTCGCCGACGTTGTGCTGCTGACCGCGCGCCGACGGGGCGGGCCGGATGTCGACCTCCAGCGCGGCCTCGTCGGACAGCTGGGACAGCGTCCACCAGGGGTGGCCGCTCTGCCGGGCGGCGGCGCGGGCGTCCGCGAGCTCGACGAAGCCGGAGGCGCCCAGCGCCTCCAGGTCGATCGGCGCGTCGCCGCCCACCGCGGCCGTCGACCACGACGCCTCCAGGAACTCGCGGCCGGTCTTGATCAGGTCGGCGGCGCGGGTGCGCACCTTCTCCGGATCGCAGATCAGCAGCGGGGTGCCCTCGGGCAGGTGCTCGGTCAGCGTGGTCAGCTCACTGCTCTTGAGCAGCGGCAGAAGCGCCTCCATCCCGTCGACGGGGATGCCCTCGGACAGCTTGGCCAGCATGTCGGGCACGGTGCCGGGCAGGGTGTTCTCCCGCACCGGGTGCTCGCGGGCCAGTTCGGCGGCGCGGACCCGCACCTCGTCGGTGAGCAGCAGTTCGCGGCACGGCACCGCGATGACGGTGTCGATCCCGATCTCGGGGATGGACCGCTGGTCGGCCACCGAGAACATGCGCATCTCGGAGACCTCGTCGCCCCAGAACTCGATGCGCACCGGGTGCTCGTAGGTGGGCGGGAACAGGTCGAGGATGCCGCCGCGGACGGCGAACTCGCCGCGCTTGCCGACCATGTCGACGCGGGTGTAGGCGCGTTCGACCAGCGCCGCGATGGTGTCGTCGAAGTCGGCGTCCTGCCCGACGGTCAGCGTCACCGGTTCGACGGCGTCGACGTCGGGCGACATCGGCTGCAGCAGCGAGCGGGCGGTGGTCACCACGACCCGCAGCGGCGGGCCGAGCCGGGCGTCGTCGGGATGGGTGAGCCGGCGCAGCACCATCAGCCGGGCGCCGACGGTGTCCACACCGGGTGAGAGCCGCTCGTGCGGCAGCGTCTCCCACGACGGGAACAGCGCGACGGCGTCGCCGTACACGCCGCGCAGTTCGGCGGTCAGGTCGTCGGCCTCTCGTCCGGTCGCGGTGACCACGACCAGCGGGCCGGTGCGGGCCAGCGCGCACGCGACGAAGACCCGGGCGGCAGCCGGGCCGACGAGGGCGAGATCAGCGGGTCTGTCGGCGGCGCGGCGCACGACCTCGGTCAGCGACGGATCGCGCAGTGCCAGTTCGACGAGCCCCGCGATCGGGGTAGGGGCGGTGAGGGTCCCCGATGCGGTCATGATGGGTCCATCCTAGGCAAACCGCCGAAAAGCTTGCCGGAGCGGGCACTTCGCGTGGCCTGAGTCACCTTCACGGCTCGGCCGCGGTGCTCACTCGTCGAGCAGGGGCGGGTCCTTCTCCAGATGCATCAGCCCGTTCCAGCACAGGTTGACCAGGTGCGCGGCGACGACCTCTTTCTTCGGCTCACGCACGTCGAGCCACCACTGCGCGGTCATCGACACCGAGCCGACCAGCGCCTGGGCGTACAGCGGCGCCATCTCCGGGTCCAGTCCGCGCCGGGAGAAGTCACCGGCCAGGATCGACGACACCTGGTTGACGGCCTCGTTGAGCAGCGTGGAGTAGGTGCTGCCCGAGTTGATCGACGCCGGGGAGTCGCGGATCAGGATGCGGAACCCGTCGGTGTGCTCGTCGATGTAGGTCAGCAGCGCCAGCGCGACCCGTTCGATGCGCAACCGGGCGCGGTTGTTGGTCATCCGGGTCAGCGATGAGGTGATGCCGTCCAGCAGCGCCGACATCTCCCGGTCGACGACCACCGCGTACAGACCCTCCTTGCCGCCGAAGTGCTCGTAGACGACGGGTTTGGAGACGTTGGCGCGCTGCGCGATCTCCTCGATGGAGGTGCCCTCGTAGCCGCGCTCGGCGAACAGCGACCGCGCGACCTGGATCAGCTGGTGGCGGCGTTCGGCACCGGTCATGCGGGCCCGAGGCGCCTTTACCTCTTTGCCGACCTCTTTGTCGACCTCTTTGTCGACCTCTTTGCCGACGTCTTTGTCGACGTCTTTGTCCGGGGCCTCCTTGTCGGGTGCTGCCACGCCTACGAGCGTATCCCCTTCAACTACCATCACCTGGTGATCAGTCCGTCGTGGTGTAATTGGCAGCACCTCTGATTTTGGTTCAGATAGTTCAGGTTCGAGTCCTGGCGACGGAGCTTTCCGACCGCGGCTGCGCGTTCCCGTATGGCGTGTCGCGTTCCCATCTGCACAGCCGAACACACAGCCGAACAGGCATCCGAACAGGCAGGGAGACCGGATGACGGCAACCACCGGAACCGCGGTCGTGGTCCTGGCGGCCGGGGCGGGCACCCGGATGAAGTCCGACACCCCGAAGGTGTTGCACACGCTGGCGGGCCGCAGCATGCTGGCCCACGCGTTGCACGCGGTGGCCAAGGTGGCGCCCGAGCACCTCGTCGTGGTGGTCGGCAAGGACCGCGAGCGGGTGATCCCGGCGGTCGAGGCGCTGGCCGCCGAGCTGGGCAGGCCCGTGGCCACCGCGGTGCAGGAGCAGCAGCTGGGCACCGGCCACGCCGTCGAGTGCGGGTTGTCGGCGCTGCCCGACGGCTTCGCCGGCACCGTCGTGGTGACCTCCGGGGACGTGCCGCTGCTGGACGCCGACACGCTGGCCGAGCTGATCGACACCCACACCTCCGGCGGCCCCGCGGCGGCGACCCTGCTCACCACCACGCTGTCCGACCCCACCGGCTACGGCCGGATCCTGCGCACCCAGGACGGTGAGGTGATCGGCATCGTCGAGCAGGCCGACGCCACTCCGTCGCAGCGGGCCATCACCGAGGTCAACGCGGGGGTGTACGCGTTCGACGCGACCGCGCTGCGGCCCGCGCTGAGCCGGCTGCGCTCCGACAACGCCCAGGGCGAGCAGTACCTGACCGACGTGATCGGGCTGGTGCGCGCCGACGGCCGCACGGTGCGCGCGGTGCACGTCGCCGACACGATGCTGGTCGCCGGGGTCAACGACCGGGTGCAGCTGGCCGAACTGAGCGCTGAGCTGAACCGGCGCATCGTGGCGGCCCACCAGCGGGCCGGGGTGACGGTGATCGACCCGGCGACCACGTGGATCGACGTCGACGTGACCATCGGCCGCGACACCGTCGTGCGGCCCGGCACCCAGTTGCTGGGGGCGACGCGCATCGGCGGGCGCTGCGAGATCGGGCCGGACACCACGCTGACCGACGTGACGGTCGGCGACGGGGCGTCGGTGGTGCGCACGCACGGCAGCGAGGCGGTGATCGGCGACGGCGCGACCGTCGGCCCGTTCACCTATCTGCGGCCGGGCACCGCGCTGGGCGCCGACGGCAAGCTGGGCGCGTTCGTCGAGACCAAGAACGCCACCATCGGCACCGGCACCAAGGTGCCGCACCTGACCTACGTCGGCGACGCCGACATCGGCGAGTACAGCAACATCGGCGCCTCCAGCGTCTTCGTCAACTACGACGGGGAAACCAAGAGCCGCACCAGGATCGGGTCACACGTGCGCACCGGATCGGACACCATGTTCGTCGCACCGGTGACGATCGGTGACGGCGCTTACACCGGGGCGGGCACTGTGGTGCGCGAGGACGTGCCGCCGGGTGCGCTGGCGGTGTCGGCCGGCCCGCAGCGCAATATCGAGGGCTGGGTGGCGCGCAAGAGGCCGGGTTCCAAGAGCGCAGCCGCGGCGGCGGCCGCCGCATCCGACACCGCGGCGGCGGCCGAACGGGCCCTGGCCGACGCGGCCGACGAGGACGAGAAGGCCTGATTGTTCGAGTTCTGGCAACCCGCGCACAAGTAGCGCGTCGACGTACGTACGATTGACCGGTATCGATTCCAACCAACGAGGGCGCACCGTGGGCACCGAGTGGACCGACAACCGCAAAAATCTGATGTTCTTCTCGGGTCGGGCGCACCCCGAACTGGCTGAACAGGTCGCGAAGGAACTCGACGTACCGGTCACCGCGCAGACCGCGCGGGACTTCGCGAACGGCGAGATCTTCGTCCGATTCGACGAATCCGTCCGTGGCTGTGACGCATTCGTGCTGCAGAGCCATCCGGCGCCGCTGAACAAGTGGCTGATGGAACAGCTGATCATGATCGATGCGCTCAAGCGCGGCAGCGCCAAGCGCATCACCGCGATCCTGCCGTTCTATCCGTACGCCCGACAGGACAAGAAGCACCGCGGCCGCGAGCCGATCTCGGCGCGACTGGTCGCCGACCTGCTCAAGACCGCGGGGGCCGACCGGATCGTCACCGTCGACCTGCACACCGACCAGATCCAGGGCTTCTTCGACGGCCCGGTGGACCACATGCGGGCGCAGAAGCTGCTGACCGGCTACATCGCCGAGCACTACTCCGACACCGACATGGTGGTCGTCTCCCCCGACTCCGGCCGCGTCCGGGTGGCCGAGAAGTGGGCCGACTCGCTGGGCGGTGTGCCGCTGGCGTTCATCCACAAGACCCGCGACCCGCTGGTGCCGAACCAGGTGGTGTCCAACCGCGTCGTCGGTGACGTCAAGGGCAAGACCTGCATCCTGAGCGACGACATGATCGACACCGGCGGCACGATCGCCGGCGCGGTGAAGCTGCTCAAGCAGGACGGCGCCAAGGACGTGGTGATCGCCGCCACTCACGGCGTGCTGTCCGACCCGGCGCGTGAGCGGCTCTCGGAGTGCGGCGCCCGCGAGGTGATCGTCACCAACACGCTGCCGATCGACGAGGAGAAGCGCTTCCCCCAGCTGACCGTGCTCTCGATCGCCCCGCTGCTGGCGAACACGATCCGCGCGGTCTTCGACAATGGTTCTGTGACAAGCCTTTTCGACGGATCAGCATAGATGACTGCGGACGGCTACACGATCTACCACAACCCGAAGTGCTCGACGTCGCGCAAGACGCTGGAGTTGCTGCGCGAGAACGGGATCGAGCCGACGGTGGTGCAGTACCTCAAGACCCCGCCGACTCGGGCGGAGCTGAAGAAGATGATCGCCGACGCCGGGATCGACGTGCGCACGGCCGTGCGTAAGAAGGAGTCGCTGTACAAGGAGCTGGGGCTCGACAGCGCGTCCGACGACGAGTTGCTGGACGCGATGGCGGCGAACCCGATCCTGATCGAGCGGCCGTTCGTCGTCGGCCCGAAGGGCACCCGGCTGGCCCGCCCGATCGACGCGGTGCACGAGATTCTGTGAGCCGCCGCGGCTTTCGGCTCCTCGCTGCCGCGAGCGCAGCCGTCGTCGCCGCCTCCGCGTGCGGTACCGAGCCGCCGGACTACCGGGCCGTGTGGTCGACGTCGTCGTCGCCGACGTCCACCACGCCGGCCGACGGTGAGGAGCCGGTGCCGATCGCGCTGTATCTCGAACGCCAGGGAGTGGCCGGTCAGACGGTGCCACCGGACAAGCTCACCGACCTGACCGTCAGCTTCCCGACGCCCAAGGGCTGGCAGCCGTACTTCAACACCAACTTCGCGCCGGGCACCCGGGTGATCGCCAGGGGTGACACCTATCCGATCGCGATGCTGGTGGTGCTGAAGCTGACCGGGCAGTTCGACCCGCGCGAGGCCGTCAAGCACGGCTACGTCGACGCGGAGATGTCGCAGAACTTCAAGCGGCTCAACGCCTCCATGGACGACTTCAAGGGTTTCCCGTCGGCGATGATCGAGGGCAGCTACGACCTCAACGGCGAGCGGATGCACTCCTACAACCGCATCGTCATCGCGACCGGCGCCCCGCCGGAGAATCAGCGCTACCTGGTGCAGTTCACCGTGACCGGTTACGCCGACAAGGCCGTCGAGGACTCCACCGACATCGAGGAGATCATCCGCGGGTTCACGGTCTCGGTGCCCAAGTCCTAGTGCGCGAGCCCTAGTGCCCAAGTCCTAGCGCGCGAGCCTGTAACCACGCAGGAAAAGTGCGAGTAGCGGCATGCGTGGTTACAGCCTCGCGGCATCAGGGGCGCCATCCGCGCGAGAGGAGGGCCTCGCGGGCGGCGGCCACGATCTCGTGGGGCCGGTCCTCCTTGATGACGCGCAGCACGATGTGGCCCAGCCGCTCGATCTTCGGGATGATCCGCATGTCCTTCACGTACTGCGGGCGGTCGGTGCGGTGCTGGTCACCGTCGTACTCGGCGACGACCTTGTAGTCCTCCCAGCCCATGTCGCAGGTACGCAGCAGTCGGCCGTCGGGGTCGTAGATCGGCACCTGAGTGGTCGGCCGCGGCAGCCCGGCGTCGATGTACAACAACCGCAGCCAGGTCTCGCGAGGCGACGCGGCACCGCCGTCGACCAGTGCCAGCGCCTCCCGGAGTCGGTTCAGCCCGCGCGCGCCGCGGTACCGCTCGGCCAGCAGCAGGACGCCCTCGGTCGAGAACGGGCGCGCCCGCATCAACGCGTCCATCCGCGCGACCGCCGGACCGCGCCGCAGATGCCGACCGAGGTCGAACGCGGTGCGCTCCACGGTGGCGACGAGCATGCCGTGGCGCCAACCGAATTCGTCGGGCCCGATGCGTTCGTCGCGGGTGACGACGCCCGCGGGCGGACGGGTGGCGGCGTGGACCAACTCGATGGGGGTGTCGGCGTCCACCCATTCGGCGCCGTGCACCGCCGACGCCGCGACACCGGTGAGGATTCCGCGACGCTTCGACCACAGCGATGCGGCCAACGCCCGGTCCCGCAGCGTCAACTGCCGCCCGCGGGCGGTGTAGACGTTCGGATGGATCGCCCGGTACCACCGCGTCAGCTCGTACCGGGTGACGGAGCCGTCCGCGAGGGCCTCGGAGCCGACGAAGATCTCCCCCATACGCCGATCGTGAGGTCGCGCGCCGACAATCGGCGCGGTCGCGCCGGCGGCACCTGTGGATAACCCGCGAACCTGCAGCCACGCAGAAGAAGTGCGAGTGGCGGGCTGCGTGGTTACAGGCTCGCGACTTAAGGTGACCGCATGAGCGAGTGGACCGCAGCCGATCTGCCCGACTACACCGGCCGCACCGTGATCGTCACCGGCGCCACCAGCGGCCTCGGCCTGGTGACCGCCCGCGAACTGGCCCGCGTCGGCGCCAGGACGATCCTGGCGGTGCGCAACGTCGAGAAGGGTGAGAAGGCCGCCGCGACGATGTCCGGCGACGTCGAGGTGCGCAGGCTCGACCTGTCCGATCTGGCGTCGGTGCGTGAGTTCGCCGCCGGCATCGGTACCGACTTCGACACCGTCGACGTGCTGGTCAACAACGCCGGCATCATGGCGGTGCCCTACGCGCTGACCGCCGACGGCTTCGAGAGCCAGATCGGCACCAACCACCTCGGCCACTTCGCGCTGACCAACCTGCTGCTGCCCAAGATCACCGACCGGGTGGTCACGGTGTCGTCGATCATGCACATGATCGGCTGGATCAGCCTGTCGGACCTGAACTGGAAGGCCCGCCCCTACCTGGCGTGGCCGGCCTACGGCCAGTCCAAGCTGGCGAACCTGCTGTTCACCAAGGAGTTGCAGCGCCGGCTGTCCGCGGCGGGCTCGCCGGTGCGCGCCGTCGCCGCGCATCCCGGGTACTCGGCGACCAACCTGCAGGGTCAGACCGGGCACCCGATCGGCACCCGGGTCTGGCTGGCCGCCAACCGGCTGTTCGCCACCGACCCCGACTTCGGCGCCCGCCAGACGCTGTACGCGGTGGCCGCCGACATCCCCGGCGACAGCTTCGTCGGCCCGCGCTTCGGCAGCCGCGGCCCGACCGGCATCACCCAGATGCGCACCCCGCTGGCCCGCGACGGCCGCACCGCCAAGGCACTGTGGGAGCTGTCCGAGCAGCTCACCGGCACCGAGTTCGCGCTGTGAATTTGGGTTCGGCGCCGGTGAACAGCTACCCTGGCTGCTGATCACGGCGAGGGTGGCCGACCTGCCACCGTTATCGACGGGACCCAGTGGTTGAGCCCTGGCCGTGCTGAGTACACGACAGGAGCATTCACATGGCGAAGTCCGCCCCCAACAATCTGACCGCCACCATCCGCAAGGAAACCGGCAAGGGTGCCTCGCGTCGCGCCCGCCGCAACGGCAAGGTCCCCGCGGTTCTCTACGGTCACGGCACCGACCCGCAGCACCTGGAGCTCGACGCCCGCGACTTCGCGGCCGTGCTGCGCCACTCCGGCGCCAACGCGGTGCTGACGCTGGACATCGAGGGCACCGAGCAGCTGGCGCTGACCAAGGCCGTCGACGTGCACCCGATCCGGCGCACCATCACCCACGCCGACCTGCTGGTCGTCAAGCGCGGTGAGAAGGTCTCCGTCGAGATCAACGTCGTCGTCGAGGGCGACGCCGCGCCGGGCACCCTGGTCACCCAGGAGGCCAACACCATCGAGGTCGAGGCCGACGTGCAGTCGATCCCGGAGAGCCTGACCGTCTCGGTCGAGGGCGCCGAGGCCGGCACCCAGGTCACCGCCGGCTCGATCGAGCTGCCCGCCGGTGTCACGCTGATCACCGATCCGGAGGCCCTGGTGGTCCACGTCGTCGCGGCGCCGACCGCCGAGCAGCTCGAGGCCGAGGGTGGCGGCGAGGCCGCCGCGCCGGCCGAGGAGCCCGCCGCCGAGGCGCCCGCCGAAGAGTCCGAGTAGTTCCCCGTGGCCGAACCCCTGCTGGTGGTCGGCCTGGGCAACCCGGGAGCGCAGTACGCCACCACCCGGCACAACCTCGGCTTTCTGGTCGCCGACATCCTCGCCGACCGGATCGGCTCGGGGTTCAAGGTGCACAAGAAATCCGGTGCCGAGGTGGTGACCGGGCGTCTCGCGGGACGCTCGGTGGTGCTGGCCAAACCGCGGACCTACATGAACGAATCGGGTCGGCAGGTGGGACCGTTGGCGAAGTTCTACTCGGTCCCCCCTGCCGACGTGATCGTCATCCACGACGAGCTCGACATCGACTTCGGCCGTATCCGGCTGAAGTTCGGTGGCGGGATCGCCGGCCACAACGGCCTGCGCTCGGTGGGTGCGGCGTTGGGCACCAATGACTTTCACCGGGTGCGCGTCGGCATCGGCAAGCCGCCGGGCCGGATGGAGGGCGCCAAGTTCGTGCTGAGCACCTTCACCGCCGCGGAGTGGAAAGAGGTGCCGACGATCTGTCAGCAGGCCGCCGACGCGGTGGAACTGCTGATCTCCCAGGGGCTGGAGCCCGCGCAGAACATCGTGCACGCCTGGGGTTAAGCGCCGCGCAGACCCCGGATCCCGCTGTCGACGACCTTGACGGGCTTGTGCGGGTAGCGCTTCTCGGCGTGCGCCTTGGCCGCCGAGTTCGGCAGCACGTACAGCGTCTCCTTCTTCTCCTGCAGCGGGCGCAGCACCAGGTCCATGAACGCCTTGCGGTCCTCGAGATACGGTTCGATGACCTCCTCGCCCGCCGGGCACACAGCCAGGCAGTACGCCGCCTTGTAGTTCGCCTTGAACGACAGGCTCTGCCACATCGACGCGTTCTCCGCATCGCTGACCCGGTCGCGGAAGTCCTCGGCGTCGGCGCTGTCGGCGATGGTCTGCGCCCAGTCGGTGAACCCGCCCATGAACTCGCGGTAGTTGTGCACCGAGCAGGCCACGAAGTCGAAGTCGCCGTCCTTCTTGATCGCCCCGACCGGACAGGCCGCCACACACAGCTTGCACTCCAGGCACGGTGAATAGTCCAGTGGCGCACCGTATTCGCTGATCCCGGCGGCGACGAGCACGGTGCCCAGCAGGATGAAGTTGCCGAACCTCGGGTGGATGACGTTGCGGTGGATGCCCATCACGCCCATTCCGGCGGCCACCGCGACCGGTTTGTGCGCCACCACCCACATCCGGCCGGGATAGCGGTCCATCTCCATCGGGAACGACATCGACGGGTTGATCGCGCGGTACCCGGCGTCCTGCAGCGCGCGCGTGATGCGGTGTGCCGCTTCGTTCATCAGCTCACCGCTGCGGTGGAACTCCTGGTTGGCGACGCTGCGCGCGGCCGAGCGCACGTTGTCGCGGTTCATCCTCACCACCAGCGAGATGTAGCTGCGCGCACCCGGCAGCGCGGCGTCGACGTGCTCGCGCTCCGACGCCAGGTCCGGGTTGTCGACGCTGGCGAACCCGACGTCGTCGACGCCGGCGTCCAGGCAGACCTGACGCAGCCAGTCGGCGTCGATGGTTCCGGGGTTCCGGCGCGGCCGTGCGCGCACCGCCCGCACGGTGGGGTGGTCGGCGATTCGGGCAGGAAGCGACTCAGCCATGCTAGATATAGTACACAATACTCAGCTGGCTGATGGTCGGCCGCGGGCTACAGGAAGGAGTTCTCCGAGGTCAGCCCGCGTTCCGGGAACGCACCGAGCGCGAACGTCTCACAGTTGCCCAGCCCGGTGCCGCCGCCGACCGGGTCGTCGACGCGGACCAGCAGGTCCCGCAACTGGTGCAGCCTGCGGGCGTTCTCCGGGGAGTCGCAGTCGGTGACGTGGCTGCCCTCCACCCGCAGGTCGCCCACCCACTGGCCGTAGACCCAGTCGTTCCAGCCGTAGTAGCCGGCGGTGCCGAGGTGGAACCCGGTCGGCCCGGCCGCGGTGACGGTCAGCGGCCTGCGGGTGCCGTCGGGTTCGATCAGCGTGACGGTGCCGTGCGTGAAGCGGCGGTTGGCGTCGTCGAAGTACATGTCCTGTTCGACGTTGGCGAACCGGTAGGAGGTGCCGTCGTCGTTCTGCTGTTCTGCCTGACAACGGATTTCAAGGAAGCCGTCGCCGCGCTCCTCCTGGTACATGACGAACAGCGAGTACGTCGAGCCGTCCGGGCGGGTCATCGTCATCGGCAGCCAGGTCATGAACATCTGCGCAATCCTGCGGCCGCCGCGCGGTAGCCCAGGGATGGGTTTGCCGACGCCGGGACGCAGCCCCCAGGAGTGGTCGCGGATGGAGATCCAGTCGGTCGGCGTGATCTCGGTGCGCCGGCCCTCGAGCTCCACCCAGCCCGACGCCACGCCGATCTGGTGGTAGCGCAGCACGTTGTGGGTCACCCGGTAGCCGTCGGGACTGCGGTCCGGCCACGGATCCTCCAGCGCCGCACCGAAACTGCCGCGCAGCACGACGTCGAACGCGATCGGCTGGTGCTCGTTGGGGTCCAGGCTGATCCGTACCGCGCGCAACGGCTCTTCGACGCGGTAGTGGATCGGGCCGACCTCGGTGGCCGACGGGTCGGCCGACAGCCGCCGCCCGCCCCGCACGGTCCACTGCTCAGTGCCCCGGCACACCCCGGCAGCGCCGTCGAAAACGCCTCTGTTGGTGTACTTTCCGACGCCCAACACCACCTGCAGCGAGTTGTCCCTGGCGTGCGCGATGGTCCAGATCTTCTCGGTCCACGACGGGTCGGACTGGCTCACGGTGGCGAACGTGTCGACGATCTGGTGGGTCAGCAGCTCGTCTTCGGGCACGAGGCCGCCGTAGTTCGTGGTCAGCAAGAACTCACCTTTCTGCCGGGGATCCGAAGAACGTCGTCATGTCCTCGCCGCGCTCGTAGGCCCGCATCCAGGTGTCCGCCCACGCGGGCAGCGGCTGGTCGGCCGGGTCGTGATAGGGCGTCTGCGACAGCGCCAGCCGCCACATCATGGCCAGCAGTTCGCGGGTGGGCACCGGACCGAAGATCGTCGGCGCCGCCTGTTTCGCGCGGCCGAGGCGGCTCTTGAGCTCGCCGGTCAGAAACGCCCCGGACAGCAGTTCGCGGGTGGAGGCGCCGCGGTCCCCGAACGGCACGATGCGGTCGAACCTCTCGGCGATCGCGTCGGCGACACCGTGCACGTGGTTGAAGGTGGCCTTGACGTGACGCAGCCGGTACCACGGGCTCGGTGCGACGTGCCGGCACAGGATCAGCCCGGAGCTACGGTGCTCGATCTCCTCGACGAAGTGCCACAGCATCAGCGAGGCCACCCGCACATCTCCCCCACCGAACAGCGAATCCCGGTTGTCCAGAAGGACTTTGAACAACGGGGTGAAGGTGGCCTCCAGGTTGGCGATGTAGGCCAGGTGGAACTCGACGGGTTCACGTGCGAGCAGGTCGTCGTAGGCGGCGCAGGCGTCGGTGTAGCACTGCTCGAGATCGGGGTAGCGTTCGATGAGCGCCAGCATGTGCTTGCGGTGCGCGGCGGCGTGCTGGGCCTCCTGTTTGAGGAACGCGTCGGCCTCGGCGGCGACGACGGGATCCTCGGCGAACCGGTCGGCGGCCATCCGCACCGCGCTGACGATGTAGCGCTCGAACGGCACCGCGATGAACGTGAAAGCGTTGCAGAACAACCCGAAATCGGGATTGGCGGGTTGCCACTTGAACGCAACGCTGGCGTCGAACTCCCAGCCGATCTTGCGGATCACGAGGTCGGTCACCGCTGCTGCCCTCTCCGCACCGGAATTACCATTGGGGCCCGCTGATGTCTCATCCGCGGGTCGGCGTGCTGTAGCGTCAGTGTGACATTTGGATGCCTGTGTGTAAAGGACGGCGATGGTGGCTCCGGACGACCAGTCGACGCGGCGACGCATTCTGGCGGCGACGTTCGTGGTGCTGGCGCGCGACGGGCGGCGCCGCCTGCAGCTGTCCGACGTGGCCGCCGAGGCCGGGGTGTCACGGCCGACGCTCTACCGGCACTTCGGGTCCAAGGAGGGGCTGCTGGAGGCGTTCGCGCTCTACGAGCAGGACAACTTCGACGCGGGCATCGCCGCGGCGATCACCGGACTGACCGGCGCGGAGCGTCTCGACGCGGCGCTGCGGTTCATCGTGCGGTTCCAGAGCACGTATTCGCTGGGCTCGCTGGCCGATGTCGAGCCCGAACACGTGCTGCAGCAGATGAAACGGGTGCTGCCGATCATGCACGAGCGCATCGCGCGAATCATCCCCGGCCCCGACAGCGAGGTGGCCGCGGCGGCGGTGGTGCGGATCGCGGTGTGCCACTACATGATCGGCGGTGGTACTCCCGAGCAGTTCCTCGCCGAGCTGCGGCACGCCGCCGGGCTGGCCCCGGTGCGCGGCCGGTCCGCCGGGTAGCGCGTCAGTACGTACACGGGCCTGCGTGTCACACCGCCCCTCTTTACATCGCTGGGTGCGCATGTAACTCTGTTGCGCATGGTCGGCATTGCCCTGGTCCAGCGCGATCTGTCCGCCACCCGGGAGCGGCTGCGGGAGTGGTTCGCGCAGCGCACCGGCGACACGGTCGAGGTGTCCGAACTACGCGCGGCCAACCGGGCGTCGGGGTGGTCCAGCGAGTCCCTGGTGTTCACCGTGACCGCCGGCGGCGCCGACACCGACTACGTCATCCGCATCCCACCGGCCGGCGGCGGCATCTTCCCCGAGTACGACCTGCAGGCTCAGGCCCGCACCCAGGAGGTGCTGCACGCGCACGGCGTCGCGACCCCGTCGCCGCTGCGGTACGAGCCGGACCCGGCCTGGATCGGCTCGAGATTCCTTGTGATGCCCCGGATTGTGGGCCACACGCCGTCGGACACGTCGTACGCCACGCGCGGTTGGCTGCACAACGCGGGGGTGCAGGTGCAGCGGCGGGCGCACGACTCGTTCGTCGACACGCTGGCCCGGCTGCACCGGGTGCCCGTCGCGGAGGCGCCGTGGTTGACGCGACCGGAGGGGACCGGGATCGACGCGGAGCTGGCCTGGTGGCGCGAGTACGTGCGGTGGGGCACCGACGGCGCGGTGCCCGACCTCATGGTGGAGGCCTTCGACTGGTTGGTGCGGCATCGGCCCGACAGCGTGCCGGAGCCGAGCATCTGCTGGGGCGACGCCCGGTTGTCGAACGCGATCTTCGACGACTCCGGGGAACTGGTCGGCGCGCTGGACTGGGAGCAGGCGTGCATCTGCCCGGCCGAGTGCGACATCGCGTGGTGGCTGGCCACCCGCAGGCAGATGCTGGAGGTCAGCGGACTCGACCTGGACCCGGAGCTACCCGGCTTCGACAGCCGCGAGCGGTTCCTGCGCCGCTACTCCGAACTGCTGGGCCGTGAGCTGCAGGATCTCGAGTGGTACGAGGTGTTCGCGATGGTCCGGATGGGCTGCTGCATCCTGCGCACCCAGGTACTGCTGCGCGCGATCGGCCAGACCGAACACTTCCTGACCCGCGCGCCGATCCTGCCGGCGTGGACCATCGAGACGGTCAGCGGCTAGCGGCCTGCCGTCCCCTCCGCGGAGGGGACGGGGCGTCAGCCGTCGCCGAATTCCACGCCAGGGCTGTGGTTTCCGACAAATCACGACCCAGGCGTAGAAGTCGGTGCGACACCTAGGTGACCAGGGAGACCGAGTTGCTGCGGCGCAGCTTGCCCGACGAGGTCTTCGGGATGCTGCCCGGGCCCAGCACGACGACGTTGCGCGGACGCACGTCGACCTCGGCGACCACCTCGTGGGCGACCTGACGCTCGATGCGGTGCACCTCGTCGGGGTCCTGCCACGCGTTGGACTCCACCGCGACGGCGAACGTCTCACGCGAGTGGCCGGCATCCAGCCGCACCGCGACCGCGCAGCCCGGCCGGACACCCTCGACGCGGCAGGCCGCGCGCTCGATGTCGGTCGGGTAGATGTTGCGGCCCGCCATGATGATGACGTCCTTGACGCGGCCGCACACCACGATGTTGCCCTCCTCGGTGATGTAACCGAGGTCGCCGGTGTCGTACCAGCCGTGCTCGTCCTGCGCCGGGATGAACCCGCCCATGGTCATGTAGCCGGGGGTCACGCACTCGCCGCGCAGCTCGATGACGCCCACACCGCGCGGCGGCATGACGCTGCCGTGCTCGTCGATGACGCGGGCCTCCAGGTCCTGCAGCAGCGGGCCGAGCGAGGCCAGCCGCTTGGTGTTGCCCTTGGTGGCGGGCACGGCGCGGCGCAGCGCGGCCAGCAGGTCGGCGTCGACCTCGTCGACCACCAGCCCCTTGCCGCACGGCGAGAACGACACCGCCAGCGTCGTCTCCGCCATGCCGTACGCCGGCAGGATGGCCTCCGGCTTCAGCCCGAACGGCTTACCCGCGTCCAGCAGGTCCTCGACGTCGGCGGGCTCGACGGGCTCGGCGCCCGACAGCGCGAAGCGCAGCGTGGACAGGTCGAAGTCACCCGGCTTGGCCTGCCGCCGCAGCCGCTTGGCCAGCAGCGCGTAGGCGAAGTTCGGGGCCGCGGTCATCGTGCCCTTGTACTTGTGGATGAGCTTGGCCCACAGCAGGGTGTCGCGCAGGAAGTCCATCGGCGTGACCTTGACCAGCTCGGCGCCGAAGTACATCGGGATGGTCAGGAAGCCGACCATGCCCATGTCGTGGAAGCAGGGCAGCCAGCTGACCATGACGTCCTTCTCGACGTCGTACTGCGCGCCGACGAACATCGCCTCGGCGTTGGAGTAGATGTTGCGGTGCGTGATCTGCACGGCCTTGGGCGAGCCGGTCGACCCGGAGGTCAGCTGCATCAGCGCCAGGTCGTCCTCGCCGACGTCGATCGGGTCGGTCGGGTCGGACTCCAGCAGCTCGCCGACCTTGAGGACCTGGACGCCCTTCTCCTCGAGCACCGGGATCGCGGGCAGGAACGGATCGGAGACGATGACGGCCTTGGCCTCGATCATCGTGATCACGTTCATGGTGTCCTCGGCCCACACCATCAGGTCGGTGCGCGGGGTGGGCTGGTGCAGCATGGTCAGGCTCGCGCCGCGCATCCACAGTCCCTGCGCGGTGGGCGCGATCTCGACCGGGAAGCCGGCGAGCACCCCGACCGCGTCGCCGAGGCCGATGCCGGCCTTCTTCAGACCACCGGCGATGCGGCGCGCCCGCTCGTGCACCTCGAGCCAGGTGTGGCGGACGGGCTCATGCGGTTCGCCGGTCACCATGCCCGTTTTGGCCGTGCGGGCGTTGTAGTACATCTTCTCGGTGAATCGGCTCACGACGACCTCCCTGGCTCCAGAGCGACGACCCCGGTGTAATGCTCCGCCTGATCAGCCACGCTTTCGCGAAGGCGCGCACACAGTTGGGGAGCGGTTGTGTCTCGAATCGGTGTTGGCCCGGACGCTCCGCGATATCCGACGATCCGCCCGCCGCGGTTGCAGGCGGGCGAGGAAGCCGCGTCCCATGCATGACCGCTAGTTCTCACCGCGGCCATCTTATGAGACTCTTAAGTAGCCGCCAAACTATAGAGATAATTGAGGTCTGGCTCACACCGTTCCGTGATCGCCCTTTTACCTCACGTGCCCCGGGTCAGGCCTGGTCAGGCGGGCGATGTGGTCGGCACCACCCGGGCGCCGTGCACCGGACCGCTGGCGACACGCACCGTGCGGCACACCCCGGCACCGGCCAGTTGCGCGCCCACGTCGACGGCGGAGGCGGCCGATGCGCACAGGAACGCGCACGTCGGCCCGGATCCCGACACGATGCCGGCCAGCGCCCCCGCGTCGACGCCGGCGCGCAGGGTGCGGCGCAGGTCGGGGTTGAGGCTCAGCGCCGCCGGCTGCAGGTCGTTGCCCAGCAGCGGTGCCAGCTGGTGGGCGTCGCCGGAGGCCAGCGCGGTCAGCAGCGGTTCGGCGTCGTCGAGGCGGGGCGGCAGCTGACGGTCCTCGCTGGCGCGCAGCCGGTCGAGCTCGCCGAACACCGCCGGTGTCGACAGCCCGCCGTCGGCGAACGCCAGCACCCAGTGGTAGGTGGTGCGGGCCAGCACCGTGGCCAGCTCCTCACCGCGGCCGGTGCCCAGCGCGGTGCCGCCGTGCAGGGCGAACGGCACGTCGCTGCCGATCTCGGCGGCCAGCGCGTGCAGATCGCGGCGCGGCAGCCCCAACTCCCACAATGTGTTCATGGCGACCAGCACCGCGGCGGCGTCGGCGCTGCCGCCGGCCATCCCGCCGGCCACCGGGATCGACTTCTCGATCGAGATCGCCACATCCGGGGCGCGGCCGACGTGCTCGGCCATCAGCTCGGCGGCCCGCCAGGCCAGGTTGCGCTCGTCGGCGGGCAGCGCCTCGGCGCCCTCCCCCGACATCTGAAGCGACAGCACGTCGGCGTTGCGCACGGTGACCTCGTCGAGCAGCGACACCGCGTGGAACACCGTGGTCAGCTCGTGGTAGCCGTCGTCGCGGACGTCGCCGACGGCCAGGTACAGGTTGACCTTGCCCGGCACGCGCACGGTGACCGACCCGGTGGGCACCCACTCCGAGGCGGTGTTTCCGTTCCAGCCAGACACGGCATGACAGTAGCGCCGGATCCGTACCCCCGGGCAATCGGGCGTGGTGTCCCTACTCTGGTGAGGTGCTCGCGGCGGGGGATCGGTTCGGCGGCTACGTCGTCGACGCGGCGATCGGGCACGGCGGCTACGGCACCGTCTACCGGGTGCACGAGGCCGGCGACCCGGACCGGCCGCTGGCGCTGAAGATCCTCGACGACGCGCACCGCACGCTGGAGCAGATCGCCCGGCTGCGCCGCGAGTTCCAGTGGGCGCACCGGATGGACCACCCGCACATCGTGACCGTGTACGAGCGCGGGGTGGGCTGGCTGACGATGGAACTGCTGACCGGCGGCACCATCGCGGCGGTCCCGACGCTGGCGGGCCGGCTGACCGCGCTGGCCCAGATCGCCGACGCGCTCGACTACATCCACAACCGCGCGATCGTTCACTGCGACGTCAAGCCGACGAACATCCTGATCGACGCGGACCGGCCGCGCGCGGTGCTGATCGACTTCGGGCTGGCCACCCCGATCACCGACGACATCGGCAGGCGGCCCACCCAGGTGGAGGCGTCGCTGCCGTACTCGGCGCCCGAGCTGCTGACCGGTCACGCCCCCAGTGAGGCCACCGACGTCTACGCGCTGGCCTGCACGGCCGCCGAGCTGATCGCGGGCGCGCCGCCGTTCGTGGAGGACTCACCGGTCGGGCTGATCGACGCGCACCTGCACCGCGAGCCGCCGCGGTTCTCCCGGGTTTCCCATCCCAACCGGGACCCCGACCTGGACCTGCCGCGCGCGTTCGACTCGATCATGGCCAAGGCGCTGTCGAAGACGCCGTCGGACCGCTCCCAGTCGTGCCGCGAGTTCGTCGCGCTGCTCAACCGCGCACTGCAGTAGGCGTCAGAGGACGCCGACGGAACCCTGCTGCTCCGAGTCACCAGCGACATCACCGGCGACCTCGCTGGGCGGCACCGCCTCGCCGGAGCGCTGCAGCAGCCGCACGAAGTCCGCGATCGACAGCGTCTCGCCGCGCCGCGACGGATCGATGCTGGCGGCCAGCAGGCGGCGGGCCGACTCGTTGCCCGAGCCCGCCCATTCGGCGAACGCGTTGCGCGACGTCTTGCGGCGCTGCGCGAACGCGATGTCGATGAGCTCGAACACCTTCTCGCGGAACCAGTCGTCGGTCGGCCAGGGTGAGACCTCGTAGCGGTCGATGCGCACCAGCCCGGAGTAGACCCGCGGGATCGGCCAGAACACCGTCGGCGAGACCATGCCGTAGCGGCGCACGTTGCCGAAGAAGCGGACCTTCGCGCTGGGTACGCCGTAGTCCTTGCCGCCGGGTTCGGCGGCCAGCCGTTCGGCCACCTCGGCCTGCACCATCACCATGACGGTGCGGATGGAGGGGAACTCGGCCAGCAGGTGCAGCAGCGCGGGCACCGCGATGTTGTACGGCAGGTTGGCCACCAGAGCGGTCGGCTCCTCGGCCAACTCCGGCTTACGCAGCGCCAGGATGTCGCGGTTGAGCACGGTCAACCGGTTGATCTCGCTGTGGGAGTGCTCGGCGACGGTGGTCGGAAGCTGCCGCGCGAGGATCGGGTCGATCTCGACGGCGGTCACCCTGGCACCACGGTCGAGCAGCGCCAGCGTCAGCGAGCCCAGCCCGGGACCCACCTCGAGAACGTGGTCGTGCCGATTGACCCCGGACGCCGACACAATGCGGCGTACGGTGTTGGCGTCGTGGACGAAATTCTGACCGAACGATTTGCGCGGTCGAAAGTCAATCTCTTTCGCCAGGTGTCGTATCTCGGTTCTTCCGAGTAGTCGGATAGTCAGCGCGCCCCAATCCTCCCGCTACAAGTCGGCCACGCTCCCCACCCTTGCCGCGCCCGAGTGACTTCAGCAATCGCGATCTGTTCTTCTCTTGTCGCCAGGTCTGCCCTGGGAGCATACCGCAGACCGCCGTTTCGTTCCCAAGTGTTTTGGTCAAATTGAACGCCGCCGTAATAACCGTTGCCGGTGTTGATCGCCCAGTTACCTCCGGCTTCGCACCGGGCCAGGGCGTCCCAGATGTGCCCGTTGGTCACCGGCGGCACCTCGGTGCCCGGCTTGGTGCCGATGCGCAGGACACCCGGGCGGGCCGGCGTGACAACGACATTGGCTACTGGCAGCTTCCCGGTCTCCACCCCGTTGAGCTTTGCTATCGCAAACACCACGTCCTGGGTGCCCGGCGCGCCCGGGTCCTCGACGATCTGGCGGCTCTGGTTGAGCGAGGGGTCCTCGACGCGGGTCATCGGCGCAGGCAACGGCACCCGTTCGGTGACCTTCTCGATGCGGTTGCGGGTCACCGTGATCTGCATGCCCTCGGTCACCGGCGCCGACGCGGCGGGCACCACCTCGTCGCGCTGGGCCAGCGGCGCCCCGGCCGCCTCGAGCAGCCCGGCGACGTTCGGCGCGGCCAGCGTGACGGTGCGCTCCACACCTGCGTCATTGATGTGCACGGTCTTTGCGCTGACAACCGGCAGTGACATCCCGGACAGCGGAAGGCGGGTGCCGCGGGAGGCCGCCGCGGGCGCGGTGTCGGCCATCTGCAGCTGCTGCAGCGCCTCGTCGACGGTCGACGCGGTGGTCCACACCTCGCGGCTGTCCTGGCCGTCCAGCGACACCTGCAGCGGGCGGCTGCGGCGCAGCACGATGGTGTCGTCCTGGCCGACGGTCTGGTCGGCGGCCGGGAACAGGTCGTCCCGCTCGCCGGCGGTGAAGCCGTTCTCGCTGACGATGTCGATCACCCGCGACTTCATGGTGGCGACGGTGACGGTGGTGCCGTCGACGGTCAGCGTGACGGTCTTGTGCGCGGAGACGGCGTAGCCGCCCGCCACGATCAGCGCGAGCAGCGTCGCACCGACGAGAAGCCGCAGCAGCGGCGAGCGCGATTCATGGATCTTCGCAAAAGCAGTCAAAACGACTAAAACCCCGATTATCGGCGGAGTCGCCTTGCCTGGCGGCGGCTCCGAGTTCGATCACAGAACGGTAACGGAGTCGCTCAGAGCGGGCAACTCGCCAGGTCGTAGACCCGGATCGCGGTCTCGGTGGTCCGCTGCGCCAGCTCCTCGGCGGGCCGGCCAAGCAGCTCGGCGAGCGCCCGCACCGTGTACGGCAGACAGTACGGCTCGTTGGGTGCGCCACGGTACGGGTGCGGGGTGAGGAACGGCGCGTCGGTCTCGACCAGCAGCTGACCGTCCGGGATCAGCGCGGCGGCCTGCTGCAGTGCCTTGGCGTTCTTGAAGCTGACCGTGCCCGACAGGCTCAGCAGCCAGCCGGCGTCGACGCAGGTGCGGGCCATCTCCGGCCCCGACGAGAAGCAGTGGAAGATCACGGTGTCCGGGGCGCCCTCGGCGGCCAGCACGTCGAGCACCTCGGCGTCGGCCTCCCGGTTGTGGATCATCAGCGGTTTGCCGGTGCGTTTGGCCAGGTCGATGTGCCAGGCGAAGGCCTCGCGCTGGGTGGCCGGGTCGGCGCAGCCGTCCAGCTTGCCGGGCCAGTACATGTCCATCCCGGTCTCCCCGATGGCGACGACGCGCGGGTGCACGGCCAGCCGCTCGATCTCGGCCTTGGCCTCGTCGGTGAGCGCGCCGGCGCGGGTCGGGTGCAGCGCGACCGCGGCGTACACGCGCTCGTCGGCGTCGGCGGCGGTGGTCACCCAGCGTGCGGAGTCGAGGTCGTCGGCGATGGTGACGACGGCGGCCACCCCGACGGCGGCGGCCCGGTCAACGATCGCGGTGACGCTGGCGGCGTCGGTGGCCCCGCAGGCGTCGAGGTGGGTGTGGGCATCGATCAGCGGACGCAGCGGCTCAGGTGCCGGCGGCTGCTCCCGTCCTGAACGCTTCGAACTCACCGCCACACCATAAGCTGAAGTCAAATGAGCGAGCCTTTCTACATCACCACCGCGATCGCCTACCCGAACGGCGATCCGCACGTGGGCCACGCCTACGAGTACATCGCCACCGACGCGGTCGCGCGGTTCAAGCGGCTCGACGGGTACGACGTGCGCTACCTGACGGGCACCGATGTGCACGGGCTCAAGATGGCCGAGGCCGCCAAGGCCCAGGGCCTGCCCACGGCGGAGCTGGCCCGGCGCAACTCCGATGTGTTCCAGCGGCTGCAGGAGAAGCTGAACATCTCCTTCGACCGGTTCATCCGCACCTCCGACCCGGACCACTACGAGGCGTCCAAGGCGATCTGGAAGCGGATGAACGACGCCGGCGACATCTACCTCGACGCGTACAAGGGCTGGTACTCGGTGCGCGACGAGCGCTTCTTCACCGAGGCGGAGACCACGGTGCGCGAGGACGGCTCCCGGATCGCCACCGAGACCGGCGCGCCGGTCACCTGGACCGAGGAGCAGACCTACTTCTTCCGGCTGTCGGCCTACACCGACCGGCTGCTCGCGCACTACCGGGCGCACCCGGAGTTCATCGAACCCGAGGCGCGGCGCAACGAGATCGTCAGCTTCGTCTCCGGCGGGCTGCGCGACCTGTCGATCTCGCGCACCACGTTCGACTGGGGTGTGCCGGTGCCCGACCATCCCGACCACGTGATGTACGTGTGGGTGGACGCGCTGACGAACTACCTGACCGGCGTGGGCTTCCCGGACACCGAGTCCGAGCTATTCAAGCGGTACTGGCCGGCCGACATCCACATGATCGGCAAGGACATCATCCGCTTCCACACCGTGTACTGGCCGGCGTTCCTGATGTCGGCGGGAATCGAGTTGCCGCGCAAGGTGTTCGCGCACGGCTGGCTGCTCAACCGCGGCGAGAAGATGAGCAAGTCGATCGGCAACGTGGTCGACCCGGTCAACCTGGTCGACACGTTCGGGCTCGACCAGGTGCGCTACTTCTTCCTGCGTGAGGTGCCGTTCGGCCAGGACGGCAGCTACAGCGAGGAGGCGATCATCGGCCGCATCAACGCCGATCTCGCCAACGAGCTGGGCAACCTGGCGCAGCGCTCGCTGTCGATGGTGGCCAAGAACCTCGACGGAATCGTGCCCGAGCCGGGCGAATTCACCGCCGACGACCGCGAACTGCTCGACGCGGCCGACGGCCTGCTGGAGCGGGTGCGGGGTCACTACGACGCGGTCGCGATGCACCTGGCGCTGGAGGCGACCTGGTCGGTGCTCGCCCTGGCCAACAAGTACTTCTCGGCTCAGGAACCGTGGGTTCTGCGCAAGTCGGAATCCGCGCAGGACCAGAAGCGGTTCCGTACAGTGCTTTACACGACGCTGGAGGTGGTGCGCATCGCCGCGCTGCTGACCCAGCCGGTGATGCCGGACTCGATGTCCAAACTGCTCGACCTGCTCGGCCAGGGCCCCGATGCGCGCTCGTTCGCGTCCGTCGGCACCCGCCTCGCCCCGGGCACCGAGCTGCCCCCGCCGACCGGGGTCTTCCCCCGCTACCAGGTTGAATGATGAACGGATTACACGAGAAGCTGCGCGACATCTACGACGAGGTCATCCGACGCAACGGCGGGGAGACCGAGTTCCACCAGTCCGTCTACGAGGTGCTGGCCAGCCTGGGCCCGGTGGTGGACAAGCACCCGGAATACGTTGACTCCGAGGTGATCCGGCGGCTGTGCGAGCCGGAACGCCAGATCATCTTCCGGGTGCCGTGGGTCGACGACCGCGGCACGGTGCAGATCAACCGCGGTTTCCGCGTCGAGTTCAACTCGGCACTGGGACCGTTCAAGGGCGGTCTGCGGTTCCACCCGTCGGTGTACCTCGGGATCGTCAAGTTCCTGGGCTTCGAGCAGATCTTCAAGAACGCGCTGACCGGCATGCCGATCGGTGGCGGTAAGGGCGGCGCCGACTTCGACCCGAAGGGCCGCTCCGACAACGAGGTGATGCGGTTCTGCCAGTCGTTCATGACCGAGCTGTACCGCCACCTCGGCGAGTACACCGATGTGCCCGCCGGCGACATCGGTGTCGGCATGCGCGAAATCGGCTATCTGTTCGGCCAGTACAAGCGGATCACCAACCGCTACGAATCCGGTGTGCTGACCGGCAAGGGCATGACGTGGGGCGGGTCGCTGGTGCGCACCGAGGCCACCGGCTACGGCACCGTGTTCTTCGTCAACGAGATCCTCAAGACCACCAGCGACAGCTTCGAGGGCAAGCGCGTCGTGGTGTCGGGTTCCGGCAACGTGGCGATCTACGCGATCGAGAAGATCCACGAGCTCGGCGGCACCGTGGTGGCCTGCTCGGACTCCGGCGGCTACGTCGTCGACGAGAAGGGCATCGACCTCGAGCTCCTCAAGGAGGTCAAGGAGGTGCGCCGCGCCCGCATCTCCGATTACGCCGAACTACGCGGCGGCGCAGCGCGTTTCATCGCCGACAGCACCGTGTGGAACGTGCCGTGTGAGATCGCGCTGCCGTGTGCGACGCAGAACGAGATCAACGAGGACGAGGCGCGCGCGCTGGTCGCCAACGGCTGCCGCATCGTCGCCGAGGGCGCCAACATGCCGTGTTCACCCAAGGCGGTCAAGGTGTTCGCCGACGCCCGCGTGACGTTCGCGCCCGGCAAGGCGGTCAACGCCGGCGGTGTGGCCACCAGCGCGCTGGAGATGCAGCAGAACGCGTCGCGGGACTCGTGGACGTTCGCCGAGACCGAGGAGCGCCTCGAGGTCATCATGCGCCGCATCCACAAGCGGTGCCTGGCCACCGCCGAGGAGTACGGCCAGCCCGGCAACTACGTGGCCGGCGCCAACATCGCGGGGTTCATCCGGGTGGCCGACGCGATGCTGGCGCTGGGCCTGATCTAGCTGTTCTTCACGGGTAGGTTGTGAACGCGTAGGCGGTCGATCGGCGTCTTGCTCTTGATGCCGGTGTGGGGTCTGTGGTGATTGTAGTGATGCAGCCAGCTCTGGTAGGTCGCTGCGCGGGCTTCATCGGAGCAGTAGGTCTGGGCGTAGGCCCATTCCTGGTTGAGGGTGCGGTTGAATCGCTCGACCTTGCCGTTGGTTTGCGGGCGGTAGGGGCGGGTCTTCTTGTGGGCGATGCCAGCTCCCAGGGTCTGGGCGAACAGCTTTGACCGGTAACACGATCCGTTGTCGGTGAGCACCCTTTTGACCTCGATGCCATGCGCGTTGAAGAACGCTTTGGCGCGGACCCAAAACGCTGCCGCGGTCTCTTTGCGTTCATCGGCGAGGATCTCTGAGTAGGCCAGCCGAGAGTGGTCATCGACCGCGTGGTGCAGATAGGCGTAACCGCGGCCCTGCTTTTTGTTGTTGCGGTTACCGACCGTGCGCCCCAGCATGCGATGTCCACCCCCGTCGGGGATACGGCCGAGTTTTTTGATGTCGACATGGATCAGATCCCCCGGCGCGGGGTGTTCATACCGATGTGCCCTGGTTCGGCGCACCGGCAGGCCGCTGGCCTGGTCCAGATCCCGCAGCAGCGGCATCTGGTAGCGGCGCAGCACCGCCTCCACCGTCGAGCGTGGCAGGTGCAGGTAAGCGGCGATGCGGTGCGGACCCCAGCGGCGTGTGAAACGCACCTTAATGATCCGGCGTTCCCGACGCCGGTCGGTCCGCCGTGGACTGCGATGCGGTCGGCTGGACTTGTCGTTCATCGCCTCAGGGCCGCCGGCACGGTAGCGGTCGGCCCACTTCTTGGCTGTGGCAGGCGAGCACTGGAATCGGTCTGCGGCCCGGGCGTAGGTCCATCCGTCATCGACGACACAACGCGCCAGCCGCAACCGGCCCTTCGGAGTCAAACAGGCATTAGCGTGGACCATGAGGACCTCTCGGTGATCGATGTGCGTGTGGTAACCACACCGATACCGGAGGTCCTCACCTGTTAGCACTCACCACGCCGTTCACAACCTGTCAAGGAGCTACATCTAGCCGCTACCAGTCCTCGCCGTCGTCACCGGCGCCGTGATTGGGGTTGGTGCAGACGGTGCCCTCGCACGGCACCACCGACCCGTCACCCTCGGGGCTGAGCATCTCGGCGCCGCCGTTGTCCTCCGGGTCGGTGCCCGCACCGTGGTTGGGGTTGGTGCAGACGGTGCCCTCGCACGGCACCACCGACCCGTCGCCCTCGGGGCTGAGCATCTCGGCGCCGCCGTTGTCCTCCGGGTCGGTGCCCGCACCGTGGTTGGGGTTGGTGCAGATCGTGCCCTCGCACGGCACCATCGTGCCGTCGCCGTTGGGGTTGGGGATCATCGGCAGCGACGACGAGGCCGGTGCCTGGGTGGCCGGGGCCTGACCCGCAGGCGCCTTCTTGGTGGCCGGCGCCTGGGTGGTCACCGGCGTGGTGCTCTCCGTCGTCTCCTCGGAACCATTCGAGCAGGCCACCACACCAAAGCTGAGCAAAGCGGCCGCGGCCACCCCACTGACCGTCCTGAACACTGATACTGCCGTCACGGCATCGGATGCTAGCTAATGACCGCCGATTGCCGGTGGGTTCCCCGGCATTTTTTCACTGGACACCTCGATGTGATCCACGTCACGATCTGTCACATGCGCGGCCCCGTCGGTGTCTCGAGGGCATGACTACACGCACCTCTGTTCGCGTCGTCGTCATCGGCGGCGGCTATTCCGGCACCCTGGCGGCCAACCATCTGCGCATGCGTCCCGGCCTGGACATCACGCTGGTCAATCCGCGGCCGCACTTCGTCGAACGCATCCGGCTGCACCAGTTCGCCGCAGGCACCTACACCCCCACCGTCGACTACGGCACCGTGCTCGGCGAGGGCATCCGGCTCGTCGTCGACACCGCGACCCGCATCGACACCGCGGGCCGGCGCATCGAGCTCGCGTCGGGCGGCGCGCTGGACTACGACTACGTCATCTACGCGGTCGGCAGCCGCACCGCGTTCCCGGCGTCGGTGCCGGGCGCGGCCGAATTCGGCTACTCCGTAGCGGAACTGGAGTCCGCGCAGCGGTTGCGCGACGCGCTCGCCGCGCTGCAACCCGACGTGGCGCCCGCCCCGCCGGTCACCGTCGTCGGCGGCGGTTTCACCGGGGTCGAGACGGCCGCCGAACTGGCCGAGGAGGGCCACTGCGTCACCCTGATCTGCGGCGGTGAGCTGGTCCCGACCTTCTCCGCGCCCGGCCGACGCTCCGTGGAGCGGACCCTGCGCCGCCTCGGCGTCACGCTGATGGAGACCGACGTGGTCACCGAGGTGCGCCGCGACGCCGTCGTCCTCGGCGACGGCGCCGTACGATCCAGCGCGATCACCATCTGGGCCACCGGGTTCGGCGTGCCCGAACTGGCCGCGGCCAGCGGGATGCGCACCGACGAGCTGGGCCGGCTGCTCACCGACGAGACCCTGACCAGCGTCGACGACGACCGGATCGTCGCCGCCGGGGACTGCGCGTCACCGTCGGGGGCGCCGCTGCGGATGTGCTGCGCGACGGCCACCCAGGTCGCGCCGCAGGCCGCCGAGACGGTGCTGGCCCGCATCGCCGGCGACGCCCCGTCGCGGTTCCACTTCGCCTACGCCGGTGCCTGCGTCAGCCTGGGCCGGCGCGCCGGGGTGCTGCAGCTGGCCCGCCGCGACGACTCACCGGTCAGCGTCTTCGTCGGCGGCCGCCCCGGCGCGAAACTCAAGGAGTCGATCTGCAGGGGCGTGGTGTGGGCGCTGCGCCGCTCGGCCCGCAACCCCGGGTTCGCGTTCGCGTTCCGGGGTGGCCCGCGCCCCGCGGAGCCGACACCCGTGTGGACGGACGTCACGTCGTGACCGAGTCCGAGCACGCCGAACGGTTCACCCATCTGCGCCCGCTGCTGTTCACGATCGTCTACGAGATCCTGGGCAGCGCAACCGAATCCGACGACGTGCTGCAGGACTCCTATCTGCGGTGGGCGCAGGTGGAGCTGTCGACCGTGCGCGACACCAAGTCCTATCTCGCGCAGCTGGTCACCCGCGAGGCGCTCAACGCGCTGCGGGCCCGCGCCCGCAGGCGCGAGGACTACGTCGGCCCGTGGCTGCCCGAGCCGCTGCTGCTCGACGAGGCCGACGCCTCGGCCGACGTGGTGCTCGCCGAGTCGGTGTCGATGGCGATGCTGGTGGTGCTGGAGACGCTGACCCCCGACGAGCGCGCGGTGTTCGTGCTGCGCGAGGTGTTCGGCTTCGACTACGACGAGATCGCCGGTGCGGTGGGCAGGCCCGCGGCGACGGTGCGTCAGCTGGCGCACCGCGCCCGCGAGCACGTGCAGGCGCGGCGGCGCCGGTTCGGTCCCGTGGACGCCGACCGGGTCAGCGACGTCACCGAACGGTTCCTGGCCGCCGCCGACACCGGCGATATGGCGGGCCTGATGGCGCTGCTGGCCCCCGACGTCGTGTGGACCACCGACAGCGGCGGCAAGGCCACCGCGGCGCGCAGGCCGATCACCGGTGCCGACCGGGTGGCCCGGGTGCTGCTGCGGTTCTTCGAGTTCGGCCGCACCGTGCCCGGTGTCCGGTTCGAACTGGCGAATTGCAACAACTCCCCCGCGATCGTCATCCACCGCGACGACGTGCTCGAAGGGGTGTTCCTGCTGGAGATCGCCGGCGACCGGGTCACCAATCTCTACGGCATGCGCAACCCGGACAAACTCGCCGGGTTCACCGGCCCCCGCCCGATCACCCGGCAGTGATGTGGGACACAAACCCGGCCCGGCCTGTCACACTCGTGCGATGCGCGGTGTCTGGAGGGTGAACCGGCTCTGGAGCCGAATCGCCGCCGCCGGCGGCGGGCAGAGCCGGCCGACACTCAGGAGACCGACATGACTCACAACATCGTGGTGATCGGCGGCGGTTATGCCGGCGTGATGGCCGCCAACCGGCTGGCCCCGCACGCAGTCGTCACGCTGGTCAACCCGCGCCCGCGGTTCGTCGAGCGGATCCGGCTGCACCAACTCGTCGCGGGCAACGACGACGCCGTCGCCGAGTTCGGCGCCGTGCTGGGCGACACCGTGCGGGTGGTGGTCGACACCGCCGAACGCATCGACACCGACACCCGCACCGTCGCGCTGGCCTCGGGCGCCGAACTGCCCTACGACTATCTGGTGTACGCCGTCGGCAGCACCGGCGAGGTACCCGCAGCGGTACCGGGCGCGGCCGAATTCGCCTATCCGATCAGCGAATTGGAGCAGGCGCAACGGCTGGCCGAACGGCTGGCCGAGGTGCCTGCCACCGCGCCGGTGGTGGTGGTCGGCGGCGGGCTGACCGGCATCGAGACCGCCGCCGAGCTCGCCGAGGCGGGCCGGCCGGTCACGATGGTGACCGACGTGTTCGGCCCGTCGCTGGCCGACAGCGGACGCCGGTCCGTCGCCAAGCGGCTGGCCAGACTGCGGGTGACGGTGCTCGACGGCAGCGCGGTCGCGGAGGTCACGCCCGAGCACGTGGTGCTGGCCGACGGCCGCCGGGTGCCCAGCGGGGTCACGGTGTGGACGGCCGGGTTCGGGGTGCCGGGCCTGGCGGCGGCCAGCGGGCTGGCCACCGACGCGCTGGGCCGGCTGCGCACCGACGAGACGCTGACCAGCGTCTCCGACCCGCACGTGGTGGGCGCCGGTGACGCGGTGGCACCGTCGGACCGGCCGTGGCGGATGAGCTGCCAGGCCGCGCTGCCGCTGGGCGCCCAGGCCGCCAACACCGTGCTGGCCCGGCTGGCCGGCGAAGCGCCGGCGGCGGTGAACCACGCGATGGCCGGCCAATGCATCAGCGTGGGCCGCAGGGCGGGCGTGTTCCAGTTCGCCGACGTCGACGACACCCCGAAGCGGTGGTACATCGGCGGGCGCACCGGCGCGATCGTCAAGGAGCAGGTGTGCCGCTTCACGCTGAAGTGGATCCGCGGCGAGGCCGACAAGCCGGGCTCCTACACGTGGAAGGTCGACCCGGGCCGCGCCGCGGTGGCCGCCCGGGCGGTGCCCGTGCGATGAACGCTGACGAGCACGCCGAGCGGTTCACCGCGTTGCGCCCGCTGCTGTTCACGATCGCCTACGAGATCCTCGGCAGCGCAACCGAATCCGACGACGTGCTGCAGGAGAGCTACCTGCGCTGGGCCGAGGTGGACCTGGACACGGTCACCGACACGAAGGCCTACCTCGCCCGGATCGTCACCCGCCAGGCGCTCAACGCGCTGCGCGCCCAGTCCCGCAGACGCGAGGAGTACGTCGGGCCGTGGCTGCCCGAACCGCTGCTCACCGCCGGCGACGCCTCCGCCGATGTGGTGCTCGCCGAGTCGGTGTCGACGGCGATGCTCGTGGTGCTCGAGACGCTGTCGCCCGACGAGCGCGCGGTGTTCGTGCTGCGCGAGGTGTTCGGGTTCGGCCACGACGAGATCGCCGAGATCGTGGAGAAGTCGCCTGCCGCGGTGCGTCAGATGGCGCACCGCGCCCGCGAACACGTGCAGGCCCGCCGACGCCGGTTCGAGCCCGTCGACTCGAAGGTGTCGATGGAGATCACGCAGCGCTTCTTCACCGCAGCCGCCACCGGCGACATCAACGGGCTGCTCGAGATGCTCACCGAGGACGTCACCTGGACCGCCGACAGCGACGGCAAGGTCAGCGCCGCGCGCAGACCCGTGGTCGGCGCCGAGAAGGTGGCCCGGGTGCTCATCGGGCTGGTGCGCGGCGCGGGCACCGACGGCCGCGTCGAACCCGCCATGTACAACAACTCCCCGGCTCTGAAGATGTACCTGGGCGACCGGTTCGAGGGCATCGTGACGATCGAGATCACCGACGGCCGGATCTCGAACTTCTACGCGATGCGCAACCCGGACAAGCTGGTCGCCGTCGACGTCCCGCGCGAGATCGCCCGCAGTATCTGAGAAGCTGAGGCGGTGCGGATCGACCGGCTCGGCGACCTGGGCAGCGCCCCAGCAGTATTGCGCGCGCTCGGCCGTGCCACCGAACGGCTGCGGCTGGCGCCGCCCGCGGCGCTGATCGGCGACTGGTTCGACTCGGCGGCGGTGATCGCGCCGACGGTCGCGGTGCGGCCCACGTCGGTCGTGTTCGACGTACCGCCCGGCGACGGGCAGGCTGTCGGCGGCGGGTGGTTCGGCTACCTGTCGTATCCGGACCCGGGTGCCGACGGCCGCGGACCGCGGATCCCCGAGGCGGCCGGCGGCTGGTCGGACTGCGTGCTGCGGCTGGATCGCGACGGCTGTTGGTGGTATGAAAGCCTCACCGGGGCAACGATTCCCGACTGGGTCACCGAAGCGCTGAACACTCCCGCCGCGCCCCGGCCCCACCGGATCGAGTGGGGCGAGGCCGACCGCGACGCCCACCGGCGCGGTGTGCTGGACTGCCTGGCCGCGATCGCCGCCGGCGAGGTGTACCAGGCGTGTGTGTGCGTGCAGTTCGCCGGCCGCATCGATGGTGCGCCGCTGGACTTCTTCGTCGACGCCGTCGCGCGCACCGCCCCGGCGCGCGCGGCGTACCTCGCGGGCCCGTGGGGTGCGGTGGCGTCGCTGTCGCCGGAACTGTTCCTGCGCAGGCGGGGCACGGCGGTGGCGTCGAGCCCGATCAAGGGCACGCTGCCGCGCCACGCCGATCCGGCGGCGCTGCGGGCGTCGGTGAAGGACGTCGCCGAGAACATCATGATCGTCGACCTGGTGCGCAACGACCTCGGCCACGTCGCCGACATCGGCAGCGTCACGGTGCCCGAACTGCTGGCGGTGCGACCGGCGCCGGGCGTGTGGCATCTGGTGTCGACGGTGACCGCGCGGGTCGGCGTGGACGTACCGATGGCCGAGGTGCTCGACGCGGCGTTCCCGCCGGCGTCGGTGACCGGGACACCGAAGACCCGGGCCCGCCGGCTGCTGCGCCAGTGGGAGCCGGCGCGCCGCGGAGTGTATTGCGGCACAGTAGGTTTGGCGTCGCCAGCGGCGGGGTGCGAGCTGAACGTGGCGATCCGCACGGTGGAGTTCGGCGCCGACGGGTCCGCGGTGCTGGGCGTCGGCGGCGGCATCACCGCCGACTCGGATCCCGACCGCGAGTGGCAGGAGTGCCTGGACAAGGCGGCGCCGGTGATCGGGTCAGGAGCGGGCGCGCAGCACCGCGTCGTAGAGCTCACGCCGTGACGGGGCACCCGGGTGGGCGGCGACCACCCGGGCGCAGGCGTCCTTGACCCGCATACCGTCCTCGACGAGTTCCTCGACCTCGGCGACCAGGCTGTCCAGATCGGCCTTGGGCTCCGCGCCGGCCAGCACGACGGTGATCTCGCCGAGCACCCCGTCGGCGGCCCAGTCGGCCAGCTCGCCGAGGGTGCCGCGGACGACCTCCTCGTGGGTCTTGGTCAACTCGCGGCACACCACGGCGCAGCGGTCGGCGCCCAGCACCTCGACGGCGTCGGCCAGCGTCTCGGCCAGCCGGCGCGGCGACTCGAAGAACACGCAGGTGCGCTGCTCGGCGGCCAGGGTGGCCAGCCAGGTGCGGCGGGCGGCCTGGCGACGCGGGGCGAACCCCTCGAAGCAGAACTTCTCGGCGGGCAGCCCGGCGACCGCCAGCGCGGTGGTCACCGCCGACGGGCCGGGCAGGCAGGACACCGGCAGGCCGGCCTCGATGCAGCCGGTGACCAGCCGGTAGCCGGGGTCGCTGATCAACGGCATGCCGGCGTCGCTGACCAGCAGCACGGTCGCGCCCGCGGCGATCTCGTCGACCAGGGCGGGCACCCGCGACGCCTCGTTCTGGTCGTAGAGCGACAGCACCCGGCCGGCCAGCGTGACCTGCAGCGACTGCGCCAGCGTGCGGATGCGGCGGGTGTCCTCGGCGGCGACGACGTCGGCCGTGTGCAGGGCCTCGACGAGGCGGGCGGAGGCGTCGGCGGGCTGGCCCAGCGGCGTGGCGGCGATGAGCAGTCGGCCGGCAGTCATGCCGGACAGCCTACGATCGCAACCGTGACCGCCCCCGCCACCGATGCGCCGCGCGCGGTCCCGGTGATCAGTCCCGCGCCGCAGGTGCCCGTCGCCGACTTCGGTCCCGTCGACCGGCTGCGGGGCTGGGTGATGACGGCCGTCATCGGCGCGCTGGCCGCCGTGACGCGCTTCCTGAACCTCGGCTCACCGACCGACGCGGGCACCCCGATCTTCGACGAGAAGCACTACGCGCCGCAGGCGTGGCAGATGCTGCACAACGGCGGTGTCGAGGACAACCCCGGCTACGGGCTGGTGGTGCACCCGCCGGTGGGCAAGCAGCTGATCGCGATCGGGGAGGCGCTGTTCGGCTACACCGGGCTGGGCTGGCGGTTCTCCGCCGCGGTGTGCGGGGTGATCGTGGTGGTGCTGATCGCCCGGATCACCCGGCGGATCACCCGTTCGACACTGATCGGCGGGATCGCCGGGCTGTTGGTGATCGCCGACGGGGTCAGCTTCGTGGTGGCGCGCACGGCGCTGCTGGACGGGTTCCTGGTGGTGTTCGTGGTGGCGGCGTTCGGCTGCCTGATCGTCGACCGCGACCAGGTGCGCGAGCGGATGCACATCGCGCTGCTGGAGGGCCGCATCGGTGAGACGCCGTGGGGACCGCGGCTGGGTGTGCGGTGGTGGCGGTTCGGCGCCGGCGTGCTGCTCGGGCTGGCGTGCGCCACGAAGTGGTCCGGGCTGTACTTCGTCGCGTTCTTCGGCGTGATGACGATGGTGTTCGACATCGTGGCGCGCCGGCAGTACCGGGTGACACGGCCGTGGCTGGGGGCGTTCCGGCGCGACCTGGGGCCGTCGCTGTACGCGCTGGTGGTCATCCCGTTCGGGGTGTACCTGGCGTCGTACGCGCCGTGGTTCGCCTCCGAGACCGCGATCAACCGCCACGAGGTGGGCCGCTCGATCGGGCCGGACAGCGTGCTGCCGATTCCTGACGCGCTGCGCTCGCTGTGGCACTACACGTATGCGGCGTTCCGGTTCCACTCCGGGCTGACCAACGCCGACGGCAACCACCACCCGTGGGAGTCCAAGCCGTGGACGTGGCCGATGTCGTTGCGGCCGGTGCTGTACGCGATCGACAACCAGGACGTGCCGGGCTGCGGGGCGCAGTCGTGTGTGAAGGCGGTGATGCTGGTCGGCACGCCGGCGATGTGGTTCCTGGCGGTGCCGGTGCTGGGCTGGGCGCTGTGGCGGGCGATCGTCAAACGCGACTGGCGTTACGCGGTCGCGCTGGTGGGCTACGGCGCGGGGTTCCTGCCGTGGTTCGCCGGCATCGACCGCCAGATGTACTTCTTCTACGCCGCGCCGATGGCGCCGTTCCTGGCGATGATGATCGCGCTGATCCTCGGCGACATCCTGTACAAGCCGAACCAGAACGCCGAGCGCCGGACCCTGGGGTTGATCGCGGTGAGTTTCTACGTCGCGGCGGTGCTGACGAACTTCGCCTGGCTCTACCCGATCCTGACCGGTCTGCCGATCTCGCAGTCGACGTGGAACATGCAGATCTGGCTGCCGTCCTGGCGGTAGTTTTCAGCCGCCGGCCGCCCGCACCATCACGACACCGCCGACCACCAGCCCGATTCCGGTGAGCCGCAACGCGGTTACCGGATCACCGTGCAGCACGATGCCGAGCAGCACCGCGCCACTGGCGCCGATGGCGGTGAACACCGCGTAGGCGGTTCCGACCGGGATGTCGCGCATCGCCAGTGTCAGCGGGTAGACGGCGGCGACGGCCAGCAGGAAGCACACCAGCGTGGGCAGCGGCCGGGTGAACCCCTCGGTGGGCTTGATGCTCTGCGACCACGCGACCTCGGCGAGCGCCGCGGTCAGCAGCCACCCCCAGCCGGTCACCGCAGTCTCTCCGCAAGCTGCTCGACGGCGTGCCGGGCGGCCTGTTCGTCGAAACGCGCGGTCCGCACCCGTAACTCGTGGATGTCGTCGACTCCGCAGTAGCGCAACCACCACGACAGGTAGCTCGACTGGTGGTCGGCGCCGAACGCCGGCGGCAGGCCGGGTGCGTACACCCGACTGGTGTAGACGGCCACCGCGCGGCGGCCTTCGAGCAGTCCCCGGTAGCCCTGCTGTGGATCGAACCGGAACGCGACGCCCGGCTGCGTCACCGTGTCGATGAACAGCTTGAGCGGCCACGGGATCGTGCCGTTCCACATCGGCACGGCGAAGACCCACAGGTCGGCGGCGGTGAGGCGGCCCGCGAGCCCGAGCACGTCGTCCCAGTCGCGGCGCGCCGCCGACGGGATGTCGCGCCCCTCGATCAACGCCATCTTCGCGTCGACGTAGCGTTGTCCGAAGGGCACGAGATCGGTGAAGGTGTCGATGCGGTCCACCTCGACCCGGTGCCCGGCTCGGCGGCGGTACTCCTCGACGAACAGCTCGGCCAACCGCAGTGAGCGCGAATCAGCGCCCCGCGGCGACCCGTTGATCAGCAGTAACCGCGACACGTCACGGCTCCTCTCCATTTACGGAACGTTGTTCCGTATTTTCAACCGCATGTTCCGGAACGCTATTCCGCAAGTAGGATGGCCGGGTGCCGGACGAGGACCGCGACGGGTGGCGGACGCAACGCGAAACCGCCGCCCGCAACGAGTCGAAAGTGCTCGAGGCGACCCGCGAACTGCTCCGCTCCCCCGACGCGACGGACGTCGACATGCGGGTCATCGCGCAGCGCGCGGGCGTCGGCGTCGGAACCCTCTACCGCCGCTTCGGCGACAAGGCCGGCCTGCTGGCCGCCGTGATCGGGCGCGACGAGAACCGGCTGCAGCAGGCCGTGCTCAACGGGCAGCCGCCGCTCGGGCCGGGCGCCCCGCCCGCCGACCGGTTGACCGCGTTTCTCGACGCGCTGGTGAACCTGACCGACCGCAACCTCGGCGTGCTGCTCGTCACCGATCTGACGCCGCCCGGCCGCCTGAAGATCGGCGCCTACCAGGGCTGGCGACTGTACCTGGTCACCCTGCTGCGTGAGCTGCGACCCGACCTCGACGCCAAGGACGCCGGATGGCACGCCGATCTGCTGCTGGCCACCGTCGATCCGCAGCTGTTCGCCTACCAGCGCCGCGAACTGGGGATGAGCAGAGACCGCATCGCCCGCAACGCCAGGGCCCTGGCGACCGCGATCACGCGACGGTGAGCCGCCCGCCGACCCCTCGGTGACCGGTGGCGAGCACCGCCTCATAGTGGCCGAGCAGCTCGTCGCACAGCGCGGGCCAGGTGCGGGTCAGCACGCTGCGGCGGGCGGCGACGGCGTAGCGGCGGCGGTACGCGAGCAGGTGGTCGACGGCGCCGGACAGCCCGCGCTCGAACTCGGCGACGGGCAGCAGCAGGCCCGTCCGCGCGGGGGTGACCAGATCACGCGGCCCACCGGCGTCGGGCGCGACAACGGGCAGGCCGGACGCCATCGCCTCCTGCACGGCCTGACAGAACGTCTCGTGTTCGCCCGGATGCACGAACACGTCCATGCTGGCGTAGCCGGCGGCCAGCTGCGCTCCGTGCAGGGCTCCGGTGAAAACAGCTGTCGGCAATAGTCTTTCGAGCCGGGCGCGCTCGACGCCGTCGCCGACCACCACCAGCTGCAGATCCGCGCGCCTGCCCAGCACCGCCAGCCGTTCGACGTGTTTCTCCGGGGCCAGGCGGCCGACGAACCCGACGATCGGCCTGCCCTGCGGCGACCACCGGCGGCGCAGCGCGTCGTCGCGGTTCGACGGCGCGAACCCGGTGACGTCCACGCCGCGGCCCCACCGGTAGACGCGCGGAACACCGTGTCCGACAAGGTCCTCGATCGCGGCGGTGGACGGGGCGAGGGTGCGGTCGGCGCGGCGGTGCAGGTGCCGCGTCCACGCCCACGCGCCGCGGGCGGCGAACCCGAGGCCGTAGCTCTGCGCGAATCCCGCCACGTCGGTCTGGTACACCGCGACCGTCGGCACACCGAGCCGCCGCGCGGCCAGCAACCCGCCGTAACCGAGCAGCGCAGGCGAGGCCAGATGCACCACGTCGGGACTGAAACCCCGCAGTACGTTGATGATTCGCGGCCGGGGCAGACCCACCGGCAGCGAGGTGATCCCCGGGACCATGTTCGACGGGACCCGGTGCACACGCACACCGTCGTGCAACCGGTCGGCCGCCGGGTGGCCGCGCGGGGTGTCGGGGGCGATGACCAGAGCCTCGTGGCCGGTGCGGCGCAGGTGCTCGAGCACCCGCAGCACCGAGTTGGTGACGCCGTTGACGTTCGGCAGGAACGATTCCGCGACGATCGCTACGCGCATGCCCGAATGCTTTCCGCCGCGACTGTCGGCGCGGTTGCCGGCAGGCGGACGGCACACGAAAACCCGGTGGCGATCGTTGTATCGTGCCGACGTGCGCAGATGTCGGGCGGTGGTGGTGACGATGCTGGTCGCACTGGTCGCCGTGGTCGGCTGCACCAAGCAGATCGACGGCACCGCACTGCGGGATCCCGTACCGGCGCCGCTGGGTGTCAGCCGCGACGGCTACGGCGTGGTCGCCGGCTTCGACAGCGCGCCGTACCACATCGAGATCTTCACCGAACCCCAGTGCAACCACTGCGCCGATCTGCAGGCCGACTTCGGCGACCAGTTGCGCTACTACATCGACACGGGGGCGCTTCAGGTCACCTACCGGCCGCTGACCTTCCTCGACGACAGACCCGGCGGGCACTCGGCGCGGGTGGCCAACGCGCTGTTCCTGGCCGCCGAGTCCGGGGCATCCGGCGCGCCGTTCCAGCGGTTCGTCCAGCAGTTGTGGGCCCACCAGGAACCCGGCGGGCCCGGCCCCAGCGACGACGAGATGGCCGAGATGGCCCGCGCGGCGGGCATGCCCGGGGAGGCCGCGGACCGGATCGCCTCAGGTGGTCCGGCGGTCGACGTCGCCGATATGGACACGGTGAACTTCGGCTACCTCTACGAGATCGACAACCTCACCACCGGAACACCCACCGTCTACGACCTGGTCGCCGACAAGCGCCTCGACATCTACGACGACGACTGGCTTGTCAGGCTGATGCAGTCCTGACGGTGTCGCGCCGGGCGATGGCCCGCTCGATCAGCGTGACCAGGCCGAGCAGGGCGGCCGCGACCAACCAGCCGACCACCGCGATCGAACCGGCCGGGATGATCGCCAGCGACGCGTTACGGTCTTGCACGCGAACGAGATCCGGGTTGTTGATGTCGTATTCGACGTAGATCCTCATCCCGGTCTCGAGCTCGGAGGGATACAGCACCCCCAGCTCCGGGCGGTAGGTGATCCGGTCGGGGGTGACGAACTCGATGGTCGAGCGGCGCGGTCCGGCCGACAGCACCTCGGCGGCGGCCACCCCCATGTGCCGCTCGATCTGGCGGTCGTTGCGCCACGCGCCCAGCACCATCAGCACCGACTGCAGCGTCACCAGGCAGGCGATGATGACGATGCCCATCCGGATACGGCGGAAGATCCGGTCCCGCCGTGTCTCGTTCGGGTCGGCGAACATGCGGGGCAGGAACCGTCGCACCCACGTGAGCGCCTTCGCTCCGCTCACAGGCCCCGATTTGTTCGCTCCGCTCACAGGGCCTGAATTGTTCGCTTCGCTCACAGGGCCGCCTTGATCGATGCGTGCAACGCCCGCAGCGACGACCGGTCGGCCTTCACCTCCAGCACCCGCATCCCGTCGTACGGTTCCTCGAGCGCCGCGCCGAGGTCGTCGACCTCGAGCTGACGGCTCTCCACGTGATAGGCCCGGCACAGCGCGCCGACGTCGACGTCGTGCGGGGTGCCGAAGATCCGCGACGACACGTCGGAGAACCGCGGGTCGCCCTGTTCGAGCAGCTCGAAGATGCCGCCACCGTTGTCGTTGGACACCACGATCGTCAGGTTGCGCGGCGTCGGCTCCGTCGGCCCGATCAGCAGACCGGAGCTGTCGTGCACGAACGTCAGATCACCCAGCAGCGCGATCGTCCGGCGGGGTCTGCCCCCACCCGTCTCCCGCTCGTGCGCCAAGGCGGCCCCGATCGCCGTCGACACCGTCCCGTCGATACCGGCCACCCCGCGGTTGGACCGCACCTTGATGCCGTGGGTGTCCAGCCCGACCAGCGCGGCGTCGCGCACCGGGTTCGACGCGCCCAGCACCAGCTGGTCGCCCGGCCGCAGCGCCTCGGCCACCGCCGCGGCCACATGCAGACCGGTCTTGAGCGGATGGGTCTCGAGTTGCCTGCGCACCGCCGCCATCGCGTGCCGGTGCACCTCGGCGCAGCGCTGCAGCCAGGCCGGATCCGGCTCCCCCGTCGTCACCGCACGGGTCCCGGTGGCCTGCGAGTTGCCCGACACGTCCGGCCAGCGCGGCCCCGTCGTCAGCGCATAGACCGGCACCGTCGGATCCGCCAGCAGCGCCGACACCGGCCGGTGCAGCGTCGGACGGCCCAGCATGATCACCTGCTTGGGCCGCACCAGCGGCAGCGCGTACGGGTGCAGCGGATTGTCGGCGGGCGGCGCCGTGGGCTCGGCGACGGTCGGCAGCGCGGCCAGGTTCGGGTGCACCCCGGCGCCGTGCCCGGCGATGACGACGGTGTCCGGGGTCAGGTCGATCTCCAGCGGCTGGTCGAACGACACCGGCGGGGTGACCGTCCACGGTTTGCCGTCGGGCCTGCCCTCCGGGCAGTACGGGCCGGTATCCTCGTTCGGGTCGGGCACCAGCGGCTCGCGCAGCGGGATGTCGAACTGCACCGGTCCGGCGTTCGCGGAGCGGGCACCGGTGGCGGCGACCAGAACCCGGCACACCGCCGACCGCCACTGCGCGTTGAGCGCGTCGAGGTTCTCCGCGCCGTCCTGCGCCAGGCCCAGGCTGATCGACGCGCGTACCTGCGTGCCGAAATAGCCGAGCTGCTCGAAGGTCTGGTTGGCGCCGGTGCCGAGCAGTTCGTAGGGCCGGTTGGCCGACAGCACGATCAGCGGCACCCGTGCGTAGTTGGCCTCCACCACCGCCGGCCCCAGGTTGGCCACCGCGGTGCCCGACGTCATCGCGATGCACACCGGCGCACGCTCGGCGATGGCCAGGCCGATCGCCAGGAAGCCGGCGGTGCGTTCGTCGATGCGCACATGCAGCCGCAACCGGCCGGCCCGGTCGGCGTCGTGCAGGGCGAAGGCCAGCGGGGCGTTGCGCGAGCCCGGGCACAGCACCACGTCCCGCACGCCGCCACGAATCAGTTCGTCGACGACCACGCGGGCCTGCGCGGTCGAGGGGTTCACCACTACAGCCTATCGGCGAAGAAATCGAGGATTGCCTTGTTGACCACGTCGGGCCGTTCGATGAAGCCCAGGTGCCCGGTGTCGGGGATCTCCAGGTAGCGGCCGTTGGGGATGGCGTCGGCGACCTCGCGGCCCAGGTGCGGCGGCAGCACGACGTCGTCGGCGAAGCCGATCACCAGCGTCGGCACCTTGATGTTGCGGTAGGCGGGCAGCCGGTTGCCCTGCGGGCCGATGCCGATCTGGGTGCGCATGCCGGGTGTCATCTTGGTCGGCCACATGGTGAACATGTCGATCCAGTCGCGGATCTTGGCGTCGTCGTTCAGCGTCTTCGGCGAGAAGCTTTCCAGCAGACGGATTTTCGCGTCGTAGTTGGGTGGCAGCCGGACCCCGGACTCGGCGAGCTCCCACTCGGCGTTGCGGAAGAACTCGCGGGTGCGGTCGGCGCGGCCGCGGGTGGCCATCAGTACCGCCCGATCGACGAGCTCGGGGCGGGCCAGCATCAGCTCCTGGGCGATGAACGAGCCCATCGACACCCCGACCAGGCGCACCGGATCGGCGCCGAGCTTCTCGATCAGCGCGGCGGTGTCGGCGACCATGGTCTCGGCAGTGAAGCCGGTGGCCTTCTCGGTGGCGCCGATGCCGCGGTTGTCGAACGTGATGCAGCGGTAGCCGGCGCGCTGGAACTCCGGCACCTGGTGCAGATGCCAGGTGCGGCCCGCTCCGCCGCGACCGGCGATGAACAGGACTGCAGGACCGCTACCGCGGTCGTCGTAGGCCAGATTCACTCCAGCGACGGTACCGACTGTCCGCGTGTGACGGAGATCTCACGCCGGTCAGGAGGCGCGGACCTTGCGCAGGGCGGTCTGCCACAGCAGCGTCACCGGCGCGGTCAGCTGGCCCAGTTTGACGGTGTCGCGGGTGAGCAGCGCCGACGCCGACGCCTTGGTGGTGGCCGAGGCCTTGGACATGTGCCCGGAGTCGTACGGCGGCTGCGGGTCGTACTCGATGACCAATTGCACCGCCTTGGCCTTGGCGTCACCGGCGATCTGGCCGGCCAGCCACAGCCCCAGGTCGATGCCCGCCGACACGCCCGCGGCGGTGACGATCCTGCCCTCCCGCACGATGCGCTGGTCGCCGACGGGGTGCACGCCGAACGGTCGCAGCATTGGCAGCGCCATCCAGTGCGACGTCGCCCGCCTGCCGTTGAGCAGCCCGGCGGCGGCCAGGATCACCGACCCCGAGCACACCGACGTCGTCCACGTCGAGGATTCGTGCGCCCGGCGGACCCAGTCGAGCACCCTCTGGTCGCGGGCATGCTCGAAGGTCGACATCCCGCCCGGGACCAGCACGACGTCCGGTGCCGGGGTCTCGTCGAACGAGTGCGTCGCCCCCACCAGCAGCACCCCGGAGTCCGCGGCGACGGGGCCGGGTTCGTGCCAGACGAACCGCACGTCGGCGCCGGGCAGGTTGCGCAGCACCTCGTAGGGGCCGATGAAGTCCAGCGCGGTGAACCCCGGGTACAGCACGATGGCGATCTGCATGGTGGCCTCCTCAGACTTTGGTGAACGTCTTGCGGTACTGGTCCGGGGAGATCCCCAGGCGGCGAATGAAGTTGCGGCGCAACGTCTCCGCACTGCCGAACCCGCAGCGCGCCGCGATCGTGGTGACGGTGTCGTCGGTCTCCTCGAGCAGGCGGCGGGCGGCCTCGGTGCGGATCCGGTCGACGTACGCGCCGGGCGCCTCCCCCACCTCGTCGGTGAACACCCGGGTGAAGTGGCGCGGGCTCATCGCGGCGCGGCGGGCCAGTTCGGCGATGCTGTGCGGCCCGCCGGGGTCGGCCTCGATGGCCTCCTGCACCTCGCGGATCGGTTCGCGCCGGGCCCGCGGCATCCACACCGGGGCGGCGAACTGCGTCTGCCCGCCCGGCCTGCGCAGGTACAGCACCAGCCAGCGGGCGATCGTCTGCGCGGCGTCGGCGCCGTGGTCGTCCTCGACCAGCGACAGCGCCAGGTCGATGCCGGCGGTCACGCCGGCCGCGGTCCAGGTGCGCTCGTTGCTGCGCACGAAGATCGGGTCGGGATCGACGGTGACGGACGGGAATTCGCGGGCCAGCCGGTCGGCGTAGGCCCAGTGCGTGGTGGCGGGGCAGCCGTCGAGCAGGCCGGCTTCCGCGGCCAGGAACGCGCCGGTGCAGACGCTGACGACGCGGCGGGCGTGCCTGGCGATGTCGCGGATCCACGACATCAGCTCGGGATCGCGGCGGGCGTCGTCGACGCCGTGGCCGCCGGGCAGCACGACGGTGTCCAGCAGGCGGCGTGGGTCGGGCAGCGGGTCGGCCAGCATCGTCAGCCCGGTGCCGGTGCTGACCGGTTGCCCGCCGCGGCTGACGATCCGCACGTCGTAGCCCTCGCGGCCGTGGCCCTGAAGGTACGTCGACGCGCCGGTGAACACGTCGAACGGCCCGATCAGGTCGAGGGCCTGCACACCCGGGAAGCCGAGGATCACCACCGATCGCACGGGTTCAGTCTTGGCCACCGCGGCCGTGGCGTCTACGACATGGATCCCACAGATCAGGACAAGAGGGGCAGACAGTCGCGGATCCGGTCGATCCACCACTGCCGGCGCTCGGCCGGCACCGCGAGCGCGTCCAGGCGCGCGGGGTCGGGGACGACGGTGCGCACCGGCAGGTAGCCGTCCTCGGGGGCGACGGGTTCGGCGACATCCTCGACGAACAGCCCGCCGGTGCCCAGCCCGCACGCGTGCCGCAGCTCGGGCAGCGCGGCGGCGGCCAGCAGCCCGCGTCCGATCCCGACGGCGGAGTCCAGGGCGCTGGAGACGACGATCGGGATGTCGATCTGGGCGGCGATGTCGAGCATCTTGCGGATCCCGCCCAGCGGCGCGACCTTGAGCACCGCCACGTCGGCGGCGTTCTCACGCACGACGCGCAACGGGTCCTCGGCCTTGCGGATGCTCTCGTCGGCGGCGACCGGGACGTCGACGCGGCGCCGCAGCTCGGCGAGTTCGGCGACACTCCGACACGGCTGCTCGAGATACTCCAGCGGCCCATCGGCGGTCAAAGCCGTTGCGGCGGCGACGGCTTCGTCGACGGTCCAGCCGCCGTTGGCGTCCACCCGCACCGTCGGCACCAGCGCGCGCACCGCGTTGACCCGGGCGACGTCGTCGGCCAGGGTCTGGCCGGGTTCGGCGACCTTGACCTTGGCGGTGCGCGCTCCCGGGAAGCGGGCGAGCACGCCGGGCACCTCGGCGGCGGCGACGGCGGGCACGGTGGCGTTGATCGGGATGCGGTCGCGGTGCGCGGCGGGCGCGGGCTGGTAGGCCGCCTCCAGCGCCGACGCCAGCCAGTGGGCGGCCTCGGGGGGCTCGTACTCGAGGAACGCGCCGAACTCGCCCCAGCCGGCGGGGCCGTCGATCAGCGCGACCTCGCGAACGGTGATGCCGCGGAACCGGACCCGCATCGGCAGGGCCACCACGTGTAGGCGGTCGACGATGTCCCCAGCATCAGGCATGGCCACCATCCTGCACTGCTTCGCAATTCGGCTGTTTCGGCGGAGCCCAAACCGGGCATCTTTCAGTTACTTAATCATCTCCGGGTCCGCCCGGCTCTCGAGGACGAGGTACGCCATGAACATCACCATCCGGACCTGTGTGATCGCGGGCGTCTCCGCGCCGACGTCAGCACCGGTCTCGACCGCGCCGGCGGCGCTGGCCGCCGCCATCGCACCCGCACCCGCACCCGCACCGGTTCCCCCGGCACCGGTCGCGCCGCTGGCCGTCCCGGCGCCGGACGCCCCGCCGCGCGCGACCACCCCGGGTGGCGACGCCGGCGATGACGGCGACGACACGGCCGGCGCCACGGGCACCAACACCGACAACACCAACACCAACAACGACGACTGACGAAGGAGTCTCTGTGCCATCGAAGACCTTGATCCCCACGGCGGCAGCGGTGGTGGCCACCGGTGTCGTCGGCGGGCTGGCCAGCCGTCCGGCGCGCACCGAATGGTTCAAGAAGCTGCGTAAACCGCCGTATCAGCCGCCGCCCCAGGTGTTTCCGATCGCCTGGAACGCGCTGTACAGCACCATCGCGGGGGTGTCGGCCTCGACGATCGACGAGTTCGACCGGCAGGGCCGCACCGAGGAGAAACGCCGCTACCTCGCCGCCCTGGGCGCGAACCTGGTGCTCAACGCCGGCTGGTCGTGGTTGTTCTTCAGCCAGCGCCGGCTCGGCACCGCGGCGGTGGCGGCCGGAGTGCTGGCCGCCAGCAGCGCCGACCTGACCCGCCGGTCGGTCTCGGCGCGCGGGAAGGCGGCTGCTCCGCTGGCGGCGTACCCGCTGTGGTGCACGTTCGCGACCGTGTTGTCGTCGCACATCTGGTTCCTCAACCGCCGATGAACCTTCTCGCACTGCCCCGCCAGACCGTCGAGGGTCTGCTGGCGACTGTCGGCATCCGCGTCGGCACCGAGGAGCCGCACCACCTGTCGACACCGCTGACCGGGCGGGTGCAGTTGCGCCGCTACGGCCCGCGGATCGCCGCGGAGACGACGGTCGACGCCGACGAGGAACGTGCCCGCAACATCGGCTTCCGGCGGCTGGCCGGCTACATCTTCGGCGCCAACCACCGCAGCGAGTCGATCGCGATGACCGCCCCGGTCGCGCAGGGCGACACGATCGCGATGACGGCACCCGTCGCGCAGAGCCGGTCGACGATCCGGTTCTACATGCCGTCGAAGTGGACCAGGGACACCCTGCCCGCGCCCGACGACGACCGGGTGCGGCTGGTGAAGGTGCCCGGTGAGACGGTCGCGGTGCTGCGGTTCAGCGGGGACCGCAGCCCGCGCGCCGTCGCGACACACACCGCCGAGCTGCTGGATACGCTGCGCGCCAACGACATCGAGGTCACCGGCGAACCGCAGGCGTGGTTCTACGATCCGCCGTGGACGCTGCCGTTGCGGCGGCGCAACGAGATCGCCGTCACGGTCCGGGACTAGACGGTCGCGCGTTCGCGGCCCTCCCAGTAGGGCTTGCGCAGTTCCTTCTTGAGGATCTTGCCGGTCGGGTTGCGTGGCAGTTCGTCGGTGATGTCGATGGACTTCGGGCACTTGTAGCCTGCCAACCGCTCCCGGCAGAACGCGATGAGCTCGTCCTCGGTGGCCGAGCCGTCGAGGGAGACAACGGCTTTGACGGCCTCACCCCACTTCTCGTCGGGCACGCCGATCACCGCGACGTCGACCACCGCCGGGTGCTCGGCGAGCACCCGCTCGACCTCGACCGAGTAGATGTTCTCGCCGCCGGAGATGATCATGTCCTTGAGCCGGTCCTCGACGAAGATGTAGCCGTCCTCGTCGACGCGGCCGATGTCGCCGGTGCGGAACCAGCCGTCGGGGGTGATGGCCTCCGCGGTGGCGTCGGGCCGGTTGTGGTAGCCCTTCATCAACTGCGGTGTGCAGAACCACAGTTCGCCCTGCTGCCCGGTCGGGACCTCCTGCAGCGTGTTCGGGTCGACCACCCGCACCTCGGCGTTGGCGATGACCCGGCCCGCGCTGACCAGTCGCTCCTCGGACGCACTGCGGTGGTCCTCGGGCATCAGCTGGCTGATCACCCCGCACACCTCGGTCAGCCCGTAGACCTGGATAAAATCGGTGTCGGGCCAGGCCTTCAGCGCCGCGCGCAGCAGCGGCAGCGGCATCGGTGACGCCCCGTAGGCGAACGACTTGAGGTTGCTGAACAGCTTGACGGCGTCCTCGCCCGCGTCGAGGACAGTGGCCAGCACGGCGGGCACCAGGAACGTGCGGTTGGCGCCCTTGAGGATCGCGTCGGCCAGCGTGGCGCCGTTGACCTCGCGGGTCATCACCGTCGGCACCCCTTCGTAGAGCCCGAACTGCACGTAGGACGATCCGCCGACGTGGAACAGCGGCATCGACACCATGTTCTTGTCGCCCGGGTCGAACCGCCAGGCGTTGCGGGCGTTCTCGGTGTGCGCGATCAGGTTGGCGTGGGTGATCTGCACCCCCTTGGGCCGGCCGGTGGTGCCCGAGGAGTACATGATGATCGCGACGTCGTCGGAGGTCACCTCGGGTGAACGCCCGACCGGCGTCGACGCGGCCAGCAGCGCCTCGTACTCGTCGCCGTCCCCACCCTCGGGGGTGAGCCGGATGATCTCGCTGACGTTGGTCAGCCGGTCGCGGATGCCCTCGACGGTCGGGGCGAACTCCTCACCGACGATCAGCAGCTGGGCGCCGGAGTCGTTGAGCACGTAGTCGAGTTCGTCGGCGGCCAGCCGGAAGTTGACGATCGCGTTGGCCACCCCCAGCGACGCGGCGGCCAGGGTCAACTCGACGCACGCCGGGTGGTTCATGTCCAGGAACGCCACCACGTCGCCACGCTTGAGGCCCCGCTGCCGCAGCGCCCCGGCCAGCCGCCGGATCCGGTCATTCCACTGCGCCCATGTCCAGGTGCGGCCGAGATAGGTCATCGCCTCGGCGTCGGGCGTGGTCTCGGCCCAGTGTGCGGGCCGCTCGTCCAGGAATCGGGGGGATGGCAGCTCTGACATGCCAGCAGCGTGCCATGAAAGCGGCTGGCTCAGGCGCCTTTCCGGTAAACGCGTTGTCCCGCAAGATAAGTCTCGCAGACCTCGAGATCGGCGATGTCGGCTGGCGGCACGGTGCGCGGGTCGGCGGACAGCACCACCATGTCGGCGTACTTGCCCACCTCCAGCGAGCCGATGACGTCGTCGCTGAACAACTGGTAGGCCGCGTCGAGGGTCTGGGCCCTGATGGCCTGCTGCACCGAGATCCGCTGTTCGGGCCCCAGCACCCGGCCGCTGGGCGCGGTGCGGGTGGCGGCGACGCTGATGTTGCGCAGCGGCTCCTCGGGGGTGACCGGCGGGTCGTTGTGCAGGGAGATCCGCATGCCGGTGGCGAGCGCGGATCCGCAGGGCATCCAACGGTTTCCGCGCTCGGGACCGAACAGTCCGTCGACGATGACGTCACCCCAGTAGTGGATCTGGTCGACGAACAGGCTGCAGGTCACCCCCAGGTCGTGGGCGCGGCGCAGCTGCTCGTCGCGGATGGCGCCGACGTGTTCCAGCCGCAGCCGGTGGTCGTCACGCGGCCAGCGCCGCAGCGCCTCCTCGTAGACGTCGAGGATGGTGTCCACACCCGCGTCGCCCTGCACGTGGCAGGCCATCGGCCAGCCCTTCGGGAAGTAGGCGTGCACGATCTCGGTGAGCTGTTCGCGGGTGTAGTTGGCGTGCCCGCAGGAGCCGGGCGGGATGCCGATGCTGCGGGTCGCGTCGGTGTCGAGGTACGGAAACGACAGGGCGATGTTGCCGATCCACGGCGACCCGTCCACCCAGATCTTGATGCCGACCTGGCGCAGCAGGTCGTCGCCGTCGCCCGGGGTGGCGTCGGTGTGCAGCGCGGCGTTGGAGATCTCGTAGAGCCGCAGCCGGACCGTGAGGTCGTCGCGCAGCGCCCCGATGACCGGGCGGAACACCGGGTCGAACGCCATCTCCGAGCACGTCGTCAGCCCGGCCGCGTTGAGCCTGCGCAGTTCCGCGTGCAGCTTGGCCGGGTAGTCGGCGGGTGAGATGACACCGGCGAGCAGGCTGAGCACCGCGGCGGTCTCCTCGGCGGTGCCGTCGAGTTCCCCGTCGGCGTCACGGCCGAAGCGGGCACCCTTGGGGTCGGGGGTGTCGCGGGTCAGGTTGAACCGGCGCGCGGCGGCGCTGTTGAAGAAGGCCTTGTGCCCGGAGTTGTGCACGATGACCAGCGGATCGTCCGCGACGACACCGTCCAGCCAGTCCAGCGTCGGGGCGGGTAACCCGTTCTGCAGCAGCGAATCCCAGCCGTTCAGGTACGCGACGTCGGAGCCGCGTCTGGCGACCTCGGCGCGGACGGCGGCGACGACGTCGTCGGCGTCGGGCAGGGTGACCGGCCGGATGTCGACCATCCGGTCCGACAGCACAATGGCCTCCATCAGCGGGTGCCCGTGCGCCTCGACGAACCCGGGCAGCACGCAGCCGTCGATGTCGCGGATCTCGGTGCCGGGGCCGATCCAGTCGTCGACGTCGTCTCGGGTGCCGACCGCGACGAGGCGTCCGCCGGACACCGCGAGCGCTTCGGCGGTGGGTTGACGGTCGTCGACGGTCAGAATCGTTCCGCGCAGGACCAGGTCAGCAGGCATCGGTGCTCCTCGTCTCGGCGCGGGGACGGCCCCAGAAGTCGGTCAGCCCGATGTCGGTCCAGGTGACCCGGCCGTCGGGGCGCAGCACGATCAGGCGGTTGTCGTTGGAGTGCTCGAACCAGCCCGGTGCCGGCGTCGCGAACACGAGGATGTCCCCGCCGGGCGTCGTGGTCGCCCGGTGCACGTCGTACAGGTCGGTCACCACCGCCACAGTCTCCCCCGATCCGATGTCGATCAGCCGCAGCGACTCTCGCCCGGAACCGTTCGGGTCGTCACCGCGCACCAGCACGACGCCGTTCACGGTACCCAGCTCCGCGGCCGCCGAGTGGTGCTTGGTGAACATGGTCGTACCTTCGCCGAGTTGTTGGGCGGTGGCCAGTGCGGCGGGGGTGCGCACGATGTCGTACACCAGTCGCGGCCGGTCCAGATCGTCGATGCGGGTGAGCACCTCGGTGCGGCCGTCGGGCCATTGGCGGGTCAGGGTGCCTGTCTGCCGCGACAGGTGGACCGCACCGCCGTCGGGCAGCACCATGTGTTTCGGGGTGGCGGCGGGGTCGACGTCGTTCATCACGAACGTCGCATCGCGGGTGGCCGCCGAATCGGCGATCAGCGTGCCGCGCCACGCGTCGGCCACCTCGGCGGGTGCGGGCGCGGCGTCCGTCGTACCCAGCGGGATCGCCACGACGGCACCCGACCGGGTCAGCGCGACGACCGCGCCGATGCGCGGATCGACGTGGTAGGCGGTGTAGGCCAGCGCGTAATCGTCGCCCAGCCCGCGGATCTGGTCGTTTTGGGCGACGATCCGACCGTCCTCGGTGGCCACGATCGACAGGCCGTAGTCGGTCGCGACGTACGCCAGGCCGTCGGCCACCGCGAGTACCGCACGCTCCCAACCGTTCTGGTCGTGCAGTTGGACGTCCCACAGCAGTTCGCCGGTGTCCAGCGACACCGCGGCGAGGCGTTCCTGCCACATGTCGTCGGTACCGAACGGGGCCGAACGTCCACCGCCGGTGCGTCCGTAGGCCACCACCACGGCCGGCTGATCGGCGACGGCCGCGAAGGCGACGACGGCGCCGAAGCTCGACAGTGGACCGCTGACCAGCCGCGGAAAGGCGTACATCAGGCCGACGGCGCTCACCGCCACCAGGAGGACACCTGCGATGCGAACGAACTTCATGATCGATTGTCGGCGGCGGCGCCTAAGCGGGCTCTGGCCGCGATCTGAGGAATCCCGATGACTTCCGATGAGAAAAGTTCTCGGGTCGTGTCGAATTCTGTGGGATCCCGTTCGACGTAGTTGCGAGGGCACGACAGAGAAGGCCCCGAACCGAAGGAGACATCGAAATGGCGCGTTACATGCTGATCATGCGGTCCACCCCCGAGGCCGAGGCCGCGATGGCCGAGCAGGAGATCGACTTCGACCAGATCATCGAGCAGATGGGCCGGTTCAACGAGGAGCTGATCAAGGCCGGGGTGATGCGGGCCGGTGAAGGGCTGACCGGGCCCGAGGAGGGGTTCGTCGTCGACTTCAACTCCGACCCGCCCACCGTCAGCGACGGCCCCTACCCCGACGCCCGGGAGTTGTTCAACGGCTTCTGGATCATCGAGGTGTCGTCGGTGGAGGAGGCCAAGCGGTGGGCGAGCAAGATCCCGCTGGGTCCCGGCGTGAAGGTCGAGGTGCGGCGGGTCGCGGAGACCAGCGACTTCCCGGCCGACAATCCGTGGGTGCGCAAGGAGATCCAGTGGCGGGCCGAGGTGGCCGAGAAGATCGCCGCGCAGGCGCGCGCCGAGGCGGAGAAGTTCGCGAGCGCGTGAGCGCGGGCCCGCCGCGAAACTGTAATCCCGCAGCGAAAGTGCGAGTAGACACCTGCGTGGTTGCAGTTTCGCGGGGCTGACGGCGAGCGCGTGAGCGCGTGGGTGACCGCGTGGACGACTAGGTGGCGCGGATCCGGATCGGTCCGCGCCACGTCGCGTCCGGGTCGAGCACCTCACCCTTCTGGGTGATCTCGACCTCGCCGCGACGGGCCAGATCCCGGGCGGTCTCGCGGGCGTCGTCCATCAGGTCGCGCCAGTGGTCGCCGCCGACCGCGCGGGCGGCGGCGGACGGGCAGATCGTCTTGTCCGGGCCGCGTTCGCGCACCAGCCGCAGGATCGCCTCGCGCAACCGGTCGCTCACGCTGGCCAACTTACGCGCCCGCGCACACCCCGGAGTCGCGGATGACGCTGCCGTACACGTTGGCGGTCGCGACGTTGGCGTTGATCTGCCCCGACGGCAGCCGCTGCCTGATCTTGTCGCTGATCTGGGTGTACTGGAACCACAGCCGGTACATCGAATCCCCGTGGAACACCGGCGAATACTCGCTCTGGTCGGGGTAGTTGACGATGAACAGCGTGTGCACCCGCGGATCCAGGAACGCCGCGACCTGGTCGAGGTTGGCGGCCACGGTGTCGCCGGCCTGTGTCACGCCGGGCGCCGACCAGTTGTCGCGGTTGTCGTCGAGGAAGTACTGGAACCCGTAGATCTGGTCGCGCAGCTGGTCGTACTGGGCGTTGAACCACTGGCAGGCGTCGCGCATCGCGACGACCTGCTCCGGGGTGACCCGGATCTGCCACAGGTTGTACGGGAACACCGTGTAGTCCGGCTGCCAGTCCGACGGGTGCGGGGTGAACACCGGCAGCGTCGGCGCGGCGTTCTCCGCACTGGCCGCCGGGGCGGTGACCAGCAGCGCCACCACCATCGCGACGAGTACCCGGATCATGGTCAGGCGCCACCGAATTCGGGCCGCAGGATCGGGGCGAGCGCGGACAGCGGGATGTGGGCCTGCACGGTGCCGCCGTCCATCGACCACTGCATGATGCCGGGCGTGAAGTCGGTGGGACGGTCGCGCGCCACCGGGTAATCGGGCATCCAGATGATCAGCTCGTCGCCGCTGAGCGCCCACGCCTTGTAGGCGCCGGAGTACACCTTGTCTGGCAGCCACCGGTCGATGATGAACGGGTAGGTGCGCGGCTGGTGCGGCGGCGGGGCGGCGTCGAGGGCCTGCTCGATGAACGGTTGCGCCAGCGGCGGAATCGCCGTCAGCGGATCCAGCCCGGGCTTGACCAGGTCGGCCAGCATCAGCCGCCGGCCGGTGGCCATGTCGAACGTGAACGTGCGGTAGGCGTTGTTGAAGTCCGGTCCGTCGGCGTGGTAGGTCTCGCGGAACACGACGCTGAGAACGTCGCCGCGGGAGAAGATCTGGTAGTTGGCCTCGCCGAAGCTGTCGGCGGCCATCTTCACACCCGCGGTGCGCCAGTTGTTCATCAGCGTGCCGAGGTAGTCGCGGATCACCGGGCCGGTGGCCGGGTTGTCCACCAGCTCACCGGGAATGGCGATCTTGATGTCGCGGGTGGCCTTGCGTTCCGACGGCACCACGGTGCGGCAGTACTGGCCGTCCCACTGTCCACCGATGTCATCGCAGAACGACGGCGCCGAGGCACCCGCTACCGGCTCGACCAGCAGGACCGCGACGGCCGCGATGGCGGCGGCGATGACGGTACGCATCTACGCCAACTCGACTTTGCTTGCACGCCAACGGCCGTCGACGTATTCCATGGTCATCTTGACGCGGCTGCGGTCGATCCGCGGATCCGGCACCTGGGTGTTGGTCACCGACTGGTCGACGAACAGCAGCACCACCACCTTGTCCTTCTCGACCGACTGCACCGCGGACTCGAGCACCACCCCGTGTGCGGTGGCCTTGTTGTCGATCAGCAGCTGGCGCAGTTCCGCGCTGGACTGCGAGTACATGTCCTTGAACTCGCCGGTCGCGCCGTCGAGTACGGCGTCGAAGTTCTCGTCGACCTTGTCCGAGTCGATGCTGGTGAGCACCTGCGCGTAGTCGGTGGCGGCCTGCCGCGCCGCCGCGGCGGCCGCGTCGAGCTGGCGCTGCTGCCACAGCTGCCAGCCGAGGAACCCGACGGCGCCGAGCAGGATCACGAACGCCGCGATCACCAGGCCCAGGAGCACGGGACGGCGCCGGCCGGACTGGGTGTCGTCAGACTTGGTTTCGTCGGACTTGGTTTCGTCGGGTTCGGTGGTGTCCGCGCCGGTCTCGTCGGGTTTGGTGTCCTGATCGTCATCGGTGGTCACGGCCATGTCTTTCTCCTTGCGTCGCGGTCAGCGGGGCGGCTCGATCGGAAGAGTCGGACCGCCGTAGGGCGTCGGAATCGTGTAACGCCCCTTCGGGGTGGGATCGGTCTGCCTGCCCAGGTCGGCGCCCGGAGGCGGGCCCGCGGTGTCGTCGCCGGCGGGCCGCGGCGCGTTCTTGGCACCGCGCACCAGCACACCGGGATGGTCGTTGCGGCAGTAGGTGTACATGAACGGCTCCGGGTAGTCGGCCGCCGACGGCGGCAACTTCGGGGTGCCGTAGTCGCACGTCTGGCGCGGGTAGATCTCCGCGGTGCCCCACAGCCCGCCGTCGTGCATCGCGGAGCCGAGCGCGTCGAGCACCGAGGTGCGATACGACGGGAACAACGCGTTGAGCGCGGGCACCCGCAGATAGAACAGCCGCGACACGGTGGTCAGGTTGCCGAGCAGTTGCACCATGGTGTCGGAGTTGTCGGCGAACAGGGTGTCCACCTTGGCCAGTGCCTCGGGGGTCTGGTCGGTCAGCCGCCGGTAGCCCTCGCGCATCCGGTTGATGCCTTCGAAGCTCTCCGCGAGATTGTCTGAGGCGGCGCCGATTCCGGCGGTCTTGTCGGCGGTCAGGGTGAACACCACCCGGCTGGTCTTCAGCAGCGACGTGGTCTCCGGCAGCACCGAGTCCAGCGTGGACAGCAGGAAGGTGCCGCCGTCGATGATGTCCTTGAGTTTCTGCGGGCCCGCATCGCTGAGGCTCAGCTCGCGGCGGATGACCTCGAGTTTGTCGACGTCGGCCTGCGCCAGCGCACCGTCGGCGTCGGCCAGCAGGGTCGCCAGGCTGACCGGCACGGTGGCGGTGCCCTGACCGATGTGCGCGCCGTCGGCCAGGTAGGGCCCGCTGTCGGCCTGCGGGATGAAGTCGATGTACTGCTCACCGGCGGGCGACAGCCCGGACACCCGGACCTCGGAGTGCTGCGGGATCTGCACGTCCGAGTCGACGGTCACCACCGCGTTGACACCGTCCGGGGTGATGTCGAGGCGTTCCACCCGCCCGACCCGGACCCCGCGCAGCGTCACGTCCTGGTTCGGCAGCAGGCCCGCGGACTCCGGCAGCGCGACGGTGACCCGGTAGCTCGACGCCAGCGGATTGACTTGCAGCGCACCGAACATCAGGTACGCGGTCGCGACGACCAGCGTCATCACCAGGCCGATCGCCGATAGCCAGGACCGGCGCCGGTATCCGAACCGCACCAGCGCGACGATCCGGTCCGCGACGGCGCCGATCATCGCGGCACCTCCGGCTGGGGTGCCTCGGCCGGTGGCGCGGGCGCCTCGGGCTGCGGCGCCGGGATGATCTCGCCCGGCTCCGTCGGGCTGGGGATCACCGGCAGCTGCGGGACGCCGGGCCCCTTGCCGACGACGCGTTCCTGCAACCGGAACAGCGTGTACTTCAGCGTGCCGACCAGGTGGTTCCAGTCGCTCCACTTCGGGCCGTGCAGCCCCTGGTCGCCGGCGAAACCGATGTCGGGGATGTGGCCCAGCACCAGTCGGTCGACGCTGGCGTCCAGCGCGATCGCCCCGCCGCTCATCGTCTTGATGAACGGCGGCATCAGCCGGTTCAGCGCGTACAGAGTGGCGTCCGGCGCCAGCACGACGTCGTTCCAGGCCTTGGCGATGGTGTTGGCGTCGGCGATCACGCTGCGCCCGCTGTCGTCGGTGCCCGCGATCGACGGGAACCTGCGCGCCTGACCGGAGATCGCGCCGAGCCGCTCGATCAGGTCGGCGACCTCGGTGGCGTTCTCCGCGAGGGTGTCGGTGGCCGGCCGGGCCTGGGCCATCACCTCGCTGAGTTCCTGGTTCTTGGCGGCGATCTCGGAGACCAGCCGCGAGGTCTCCGACATCGCGGTGGAGATCTCGTCCGATCGGGCGTTGAGCTTCGCCAGCGTCGCGTTGGTCTTGCGCACCAGGGTGCCGAACGCGTGGCCCTGATCCCCGGTGGCCTTGCCCAGGCCGTTGATGATGTTGGTGAAGTTGCGCACCGCACCGCCGTTGACCAGGATCGCCGCCGAGCCCAGCACCGACTCCACCGTCGCCGCCGCGGCGGTGTGCTCCAGATTGATGGTGTCGCCGTCCTTGAGCAGCGGCGTGCCCGGCTTGACATTGGCGGGCGGTTTGAGCGCGATGAACACGTCGCCCAGCGGTGTGGCCGAACGCAGTTCGGCGGTGCTGCCCACCGGCAGCTGCACGCCGTCCATGATCCGCAGGGTGGTCACCGCGGTGTAGTTGCGGGCCACCATCGAGTCCATCTGGCCGACGTCGGCGCCGGCGAGCTTCACCTTCGCGTTGGCGGGCAGGTTCAGCGCGTTGGAGAAGATCGCGGTGATTCTGTAGCCGCCGCTGCCCACCCCCGGAGCCGGCAGCGGCAGGCTGGCCAAACCGTCGGTGGCGCAACCGGACACGGTCACGCAGACCGCTGTCACCAGCGCGGCCAGATATCGCAGTCGTCGCACCATCACTTCTGCCCCATCGCCGCGAGACCTTCGAGCATGTAGCTCAAACCGAAGTCGGGTCCGAAATCCTGCAGGGTCCCGGTGCTGCACCCCAGCTGCCGCAGGCCCATCATGTTGCAGATCTCCTTGATCACCTGGTTGTCGAACAGCACCTTGTCGGTGACGACCTTCACCCGCAGCGCGCCGTTCTTGGGGTCGGCGACGTTGTAGAGGTTGTCCAGGGTCATCGGCGTGACGTCGAGAAGTTCCATCAGGTCGCGTTCGTGGTCGACGACGGCGCCGAGCACGTCGTCGCCGTTGGCGATCAGGTCCTTGATGGTGTCGCGGTGCTTGTCGAGCAGGTCGCTGGTCTCGGTGAGAACCTGGTTGATCCTTCTGCCGGTGGTGCCGGTACCGAGGTCCTCGTCGGCGATGATCTGGCTCATCGCCCGGACCGTGGAACCGAATTCGCGCAGCAGTTCGTCGTTGCGGGCGGCGGCCTCCGACAGCGAGCTCACGTTGCGCACGATGGTGGTCAGCTGATCCTTGGTGACCTCGCCGCGGTCGGCGGACAGCCTCAGCGCGTTCGACAGTTCCCCGAGCGCGTCCTTGATCTCCTGGCCGCGGCCGTCGACGATCGCGGCGCCCGCGTTGACCACGTCGGCGATCGGTCCGTTGCCCTTGCCGTCGCCGCGCAGCGACACCGCGAGCTTGTCGAGAACGTCGAGCACGCGGGCGAACTCGACCGGCGTCTGGGTGCGGTTGCGGCCGATGGTGGCGTTGTTCTGCAGGGTGGGCCCGTCCTTGTACGGCGGGGTCAGTTCGATCTGGCGGTCGGTGAGGATCGAGTTGGAGATCGTCACGGCCTGCACATCGGCGGGCACCTTCACGTCCTTGTCCACGGTGAACGTGACCTCGACATAGCCGTTCTTCGGTACGATCTCGGTGACCTTGCCGACCGGCATCCCGAGCACGGCGACCACGTTGCCCTCGTACAGGCCTGCAGCGCTGTCGAACTGCGCGGTCACGGTGATGGCGTCGAGCCGGTCCTCGGCGTACTTGACCGCCACGGCGGTCACGGCGGCGAACGCCACCAGGGCGGCGGACAGGACGGCGAGGAGTCTCCGGCTCATGGGCAGTCTCATTTGCAGTCCTGGTAGTACTCGATCATCCCGAACTGCTTGGCCCGACCGCTGATCGCGCACATCCAGGAATCGACCAGCAGACCGCTGGAGGCGTTGAAGTCGATCGCGTTACCGGTGCCGGTCATGTTGGCGATGTTGCGCACGGCGATCGGCGCGGTCTGCAGGATGCTGCGCAGCATGCCGTCGTTGCGGGCGAGCAGGGTGGACAGTTCGCGCAGATTGCTCAGCAGTTCCTCGATCTCGGGACGGTCCTCGGTCACGATGCTGGACAGCTTCTGCACCAGGTTGGTCAGCGCGTCCATCATCGCGTGGAAAGTGGCTCGGCGGGCGACGAATTCGCCGAGAAGTGAGTTGCCCTGGTTGATCAGGTTGCCGATGGTCGACTGCTGGCGACGCAGCGTGGTGCTGACCAGTTCGGTGGTCTTGAGCAGCTCACCGAGCTGGTCGCGGCGCTGCGCGATGATCGTCGACAGGGTGCGAGTGTTCTCCAGCGCCTGTGGGACCACCGGCGGCAGTGTCTCCAGCTGCCTGCCCAGGATCGACAGCGTCTCGGCGAACTGGTCGGAGTCGACCTGCTCGTAGGTGGTGGTGACGTCGGTCAGCGCCTCCTGCAGGTCGTAGGGCACCTCGGTGTGGTTGAGGTCGAACGTGTTGTCCGGCAACGTGCCCTCGCCGTCGGGGTACAGCGCGAGGTAGCGCGACCCGAGGATCGCGGTGATCTTGATGGAGGCGCGGGAGTCCTTGCCGAGCACCACGTCGTCGCGGACCTTCAGCCGGGCCTCGACGTGATCGCCCTTGAGTTGCATGCTCTTGACCTCACCGACCGGGATGCCTGCGACGGTGATGGGGTTGCCGGGCTGCAGCGCGGCGGCCTGCAGGAAGCGTGCGGTGTAGGTGCGGTAGCCGATGTCGGCCACCTTCACCAGCAGCAGGGCACCGACGAGCACCACGACGACCGCGACCGCGATCACGCCCAGCCAGGTCGTGTTGTAGCTCTCCAGCGGGCGCCGGTTGCGCATCAGCTTGCCGATTCGGTCAGCCATTGGCCAGGTTCCTGCACTTGGGGGTGTAGCGGGCTTTGTTACCGGGTGTGGCGGCGGCGACGATGATCGGGGTGATGTCGTTGAGCCCGGGGAGGAACGCGGTGCCGTCCAGGTTGCACGCGTAGGCGTTGGCGTAGGAGCCCTCACCGGTGATGCGCGCGAAACCCTTGAGCATCAGCGGCAGGTTGGCGCCGACGAACGCCAGCTGCGGCTCAATGCTCAGCATGTGTTGGGCGAAACCCGGTTCGCGTTCCACCATCTCGTTGAGCTGCGGGTAGACCTCGTCGGAGATCGCCGACAGCTGGCGGACCACCTTGGCCATCGACCCCATCGACTCGACCAGCTGCGGGCGGCGCGCGTCGAAGGTGGTGACCACGCTCCTGGCCTGCTCGACGATGTGGTCGAGGTCGTCGTTGTGGCGGGCCAGGTTGGCCACCACCGTGTTGAGGTCGGTGATGACGCCGCCGAGTTCCTCGTCCTTGCCGGCGAACGCCTCGGTCAGCTCGGCGGTCTGGTCCACCAGCGCGGTGATCGACCCCTCGTCGCCCTGCAGCGATTCGATGACACCCTTGGTGAGGTTGTCGGCGTGCTTGGGGTCGAGCACGGAGAACAGCGGCTCGTACCCGTTGAGCAGGGTGCCGACGTCGAAGGACGGATCGGTCTGCTCGACGGGGATGGTGCTGCCGGGTGGCAACGGACGGGGTTCCCCGACGCTGCCCAGTGACAACCCGAGATAGCGCTGGCCGACGATGTTCTGATAGGTCACCGACGCGACGGTGGTGCCGAGGATCTGCTGGTCGGCCTGCACGACGAAGTCGACCTTGGCGTGTTTGCCCTGCAGCTCAATGCGTTCCACCCGGCCGACGCGTACACCGGCCATGCGCACGTCGTCGCCCTCGCGCAGGCCGAACACGTCAGTGAACACCGCCGAGTACGGCACCGTCGACCCCGACACGTCGCGGCGCAGCGTGGCGTAGACCAGGTAGGTCAGCGTCATCGCCACCACCAGGAACAGCGACAGCCCGATCAGCGCGCTGCGAGATCTCATCGGGCCCCTCTCCCCCGGGCCGCGGCGGTGGCGGCGCCGGAACAGGCGGTGGCGGGCCGGGTTTCGGCGCCACCGGCGCCAGCGGCGACTGGAACGGCGGCGGTGGGACCGGCGCCAGGTCGGGGTTGGCGGTGTTGGGCACCGGCGGTGCGGGTGCCATCCCGGGCGGTAGCGGCGGATTCGGGTCGGCCAGGCTGGGATTGGGGTTGACCAACGGCGGGCCGACCGCGATCAGGTTCCCGCTCTCGCCGACGATCGTGCCCGGCGGCGGGGCCAGATCCTTGGGCGGCTGGTAGTTCTGCGGCAGCAGCACATCGGGCAGCGACGGCTTGGTCACCACCAGCGGCGCGGTGTAGCAGCTCGGGCCGAGCAGCTCGCCGTAGCGGGGGCAGTCGGCGCGGGTGTAGGTGTACGACGGTGTCAGCGAGAGGTTCATCCGCATGTTGCCGATATCCCGTTCGGGTCGCCAGACCTCCTGGAAGAACTTGTCCGACAGGCCGTTCAGCTTGACGAACGCGGGCAGCCAGTGGTGTGAGGTGTCGGCGAGCACACCCATCACCGGCGTCATCTCGCCGGTGATGGTCACCATGCGGTCGGTGTGGTTGTTCAGCGCGGTCAGCGTGGTGCCGCTGGTGTTCATCCCGGCGGCGATCAGCGAGTTCAGCTGTGCGCGCTGTTCTGCCAGCGTCCGCATCGGCTCGACGGCCTGATGCAGCGCGTCGATGAGTTCCGGTGCGGTGGACTGCAATCCGCGGGTGGCGTCGATCAGCGACGAGACGGTGGTGGGTCCCGGGTCGGTGGCCACGATCGCGTCGACCTCGTCGATCAGCCGGTTCAGCTGCGCACCGGCGGCCAGCAGTTCGGTGCGGCGGTTCTCGGTGGCCGCGTTGACGGCGGCCAGGATGCCAACGGTGCGGTCCTCGCGGCCGCGGCCGGTGGCGGCCAGGATGTCGCGCAGCTTGCTGATCGTCGTCTGGAACAGCACGGTCGGCAACTGGGTGTCCTCGGCGATGTGCGCGCCCTCGGTGATCGGCGCGGCCGGGGCGCCGGCGGGGTCGACGAGCTGCACCGATGACACCGCGAACACGTTGGACGGCACCACCCGTGCGGTGACGTTGGCCGGGATCGAGAGCGCGTAGTGCGGGTCGAGGTTGATGTGGACGTAGTTCGGGTTGCCGTGCGCGGCCGGGGTGACGCTGTCCACGGTGCCGACGAGCACCCCGTGGAACTTCACGTCGGAGCGCTGCGGCAGCCCGTCGCCGACGTTGACCAGATCGGCGACGACCCGGACGTACGGGTCCAGCCGGCCCGTCGACTTGACCAGCAGCGCCGTCGAGATCACCGCCAGCACAAGTAGAACCGCGAGGCCGGTGAGCAGCAGCTGCCGGTCGGTGGGGCCGCGCCCGTCCAGGTCGAAGGAGTTCGCCATCAGCCGCCGAACCTCGCTCCGGAGTCGACGTTCCACAGCGCCATGGTGAGCAGCATGTTGACGATGATCACCACGGTGATGCTGGCCCGCATCGCGTGCCCGGCGGCCACCCCGACGCCCTCCGGACCGCCGCTGGCGTAGAAGCCGTAGTAGCACTGGATCGTCGTCGCGATCCACACGAACACGATCGCCTTGAGCAGCGAGTACAGGATGTCCTGGCCCGACAGCATCAGCGTGAAGTAATGCAGGTACGAGCCCGTCGCACCCCCGGTGAACGCCTGCACCACCGCCTGGGTGGTCAGGTAGCTGACCGCCAGGCACACCACGTAGAGCGGGATCACCGCGACCACCGAGGCCATCAGGCGGGTGGTGACCAGATACGGGATCGGCCGGATCGCAAGCGATTCCAGCGCATCGATCTCCTCGGCGATGCGCATCGACCCGAGTTGTGCGGTGAAGCGGCAGCCGGCCTGGGTGGCGAACGCCAGCGACAGCGCGATCGGCGCCAGTTCGCGGGTGTTGACCAGTGAGGAGATGATGCCGGTCGCCGGTCCGAGGCCGAGCAGGTCGAGGAAGTTGTAGCCCTCGATGCCGACCAGGGCGCCGACGGTGATTCCCAGCACCACCGCCACGCCCGCGGTGCCGCCGCCGACCACCAGTGAGCCGTTGCCCCAGGCGATGTCGGAGAGCAGCCGGACGAACTCGGAGCGGTAGTGGCGCAACGCGATCGGGACCGCGGCGATCGCGCGCACGAAGAACACGAACATGTGGCCGAGCCGCACGATGGGCGGCGTCGTCCTCCGGTACGCGCGGGCGAACGGCGCCAGCAGCGGCGGGATGTAGGGCGCCGCCATCTACAGCCCCACCCTCGGGAACAGCATGATGTAGAGCTGGCTGATCGCGACGTTGACGATCATCAACACCAGGATCGATTCGACGACCGCGGCGTTGACCGAGTTGGCCACCCCGGTGGGCCCGCCCTTCGTCGACAATCCCTTCTGGCAGGACACCACCGCGACGATCGCGCCGAACACGACGGCCTTGACGAGCGCGACGATCATGTCGCCGGTGGTGGTGAACGACGCGAAGGTGGCCACGAAGCTGCCCGGCGCGCCGTTCTGGAAGTAGACGTTGAACAGGTAGCTGGCGAGGAAGCCGACGAAGCACACCACGCCGGTGAGCGCGACACCGATCAGGATCGCCGCGGCGAAGCGGGGCACCACCAGGCGGCGGATCACCGAGACGCCCATGACCTCCATGGCGTCGGTCTCCTCGCGCATGGTGCGGGAGCCGAGGTCGGCGGTGATCGCCGAACCGACGGCGGCGGCCATCAGGATGGCGGCGGTCAGCGAGGCGGCCTGCCGGATCACCGCCAGCCCGCTGGCCGCACCGGCAAGTGACGTCGCACCGACCTGCCCGGCCAGCAGCGCGAACTGGATCGACAGGGTGACGCCGATGGGCAGCGCCACCAGCACCGTCGGCAGCACCGCGGTGCCGGCCTGGAACGCGGCCTGGCGGACGAACTCCCACCACTGGAAGCGTCCGGTGACCAGGTCCAGGAACAGGTACTGCAGGGTGCGCACCCCGAGGACGAACTGCTCACCGACCGTCGAGAGCGCGGCCAGCGGGTGCCTCTTGACGTAGCCGCCGGCCCAGTCGCCGATGGCCCCGACACTTTCGCTACGCGCCGTCGTCATGAACAGCCATTCACTTAATGCCTAACGTCCTGGACCACAGCAGCCCCCATACCAGCAGGTATTTCACCATATTTTTGGCTGGACATGTCCGTCTTTACCCGGACTGCCGCACCCCGCACGCAGTCATGTCGTCGATTCGTTTCAGTCGACGAGTATGCACATTAACTTACGTAGCGTGGGCCGAATCACACCAGTTTCGCCGGTGGGCGTCGCGCGATCCGCACCGCGGGGCCGTTGGTGCCCGGTCGCTCAGGTTGTATCCGGTGGTATCCGGTGGTATCCGGTGGCATCCGGTGGCGAGGCAGGGCTGGATGCGCGAGCGCGGCCGGCTGTAGCCCTTTTTCCGGGGAGACGCTGACTGAAATTGGAACACGTTCTAGTCTGGTCGCCATGAGTGATGACCTGCTGCGCCATCCCATCCACTCCGGCCACCTCACGGTGGGTGCGCTCAAGCGCAACAAGGACAAGCCGGTGCTGTTCCTCGGCGACACCACGCTGACCGGCGGTGAGCTCGCCGACCGCATCAGCCAGTACGTTCAGGCGTTCGAGGGGCTCGGCGCCGGGGCCGACACCACCACCGGGCTGCTGTCGCTGAACCGGCCCGAGGTGCTGATGATCATCGGCGCCGGCCAGACCCAGGGGTACCGCCGCACGGCACTACACCCTCTCGGTTCGCTGGACGATCACGCCTACGTTCTCAACGACGCCGGGGTGTCGACGCTGATCATCGACCCGACACCGGCGTTCGTGGAGCGCGCGGTCGGGCTGCTGGAGAAGGTGCCCGGGCTCAAGCAGGTCCTCACGCTCGGCCCGGTGCCGCCCGCGCTGGAGGGTGTCGGCGTCGACCTGGTCGCCGAGGCCGCCAAGTACGAGCCGCAGCCGCTGGTGGCCGCGGACCTGCCGCCGGACCACATCGGCGGCATGGCCTACACGGGCGGCACCACCGGTAAGCCCAAGGGCGTGATCCAGACGCTGCGCTCGATCACGACGATGACGACGATCCAGCTGGCCGAGTGGGAGTGGCCGGACAACCCGCGCTTTCTGATGTGCACGCCGCTGTCGCACGCCGGCGCGGCGTTCTTCGTGCCGACGATCATCAAGGGCGGTCAGCTGTTCGTGCTGACCAAGTTCGACCCGGCCGAGGTGCTGCGGGTGATCGAGGAGCAGAAGATCACCGCGACCATGCTGGTGCCGTCGATGATCTACGCGCTGCTGGACCACCCGGATTCGCGCACCCGCGACCTGTCGTCGCTGGAGACCGTGTACTACGGCGCGTCGGCGATGAACCCGGTGCGGCTGCGCGAGGCCATCGACCGGTTCGGCCCGATCTTCGCGCAGTACTACGGCCAGTCCGAGGCGCCGATGGTCATCACCTACCTGGGCCGCAAGGACCACGATGAGAAGCGGCTGACGTCGTGCGGGCGGCCGACGGTGTTCGCGCGGGTGGCGCTGCTGGACTCCGAGGGCAAGCCGGTGCCGCAGGGCGAGGTCGGCGAGATCTGCGTGTCGGGTCCGCTGGTGTCCGGCGGCTACTGGAACAAGCCGGAGGCGACGGCCGAGACCTTCCGGGACGGCTGGATGCACACCGGCGACCTGGCGCGCGAGGACGAGGACGGCTTCTACTACATCGTCGACCGGACCAAGGACATGATCGTCACCGGCGGCTTCAACGTGTTCCCGCGTGAGGTGGAAGACGTTGTGGCCGAACATCCTTCGGTCGCGCAGGTGTGCGTGATCGGCACGCCCGACGAGAAGTGGGGCGAGGCGGTGACCGCGGTGGTGGTGCTGCGGCCCGACGCCGACCGTTCCGAGGAGGGCATCGCGAAGATGACCGCCGAGATTCAGGCCGCCGTCAAGGAGCGCAAGGGTTCGGTGCAGGCGCCCAAGCAGGTGATCGTCGTCGACTCGGTGCCGGTGACCGCGCTGGGCAAGCCGGACAAGAAGGCCGTGCGCGCCCAGTTCTGGAAGGACAGCGACCGCAAGGTGGGTTAGCCCCTTTTTTTCCGCGCGAGCGTGCGTGTCTGACGGCGACACGCCGGGCTTTTCCCAGCATTTGCGCACGCTCGCCGGGCGGTGAGCCGGGAGTTGGAGGACTGAGACTCGGCTACGGGCCGCGAGTTCTACGCCACGGCAGTGATTTTCGATGTATCGCGACCCACGTGTAGAACTCGGTGCCAGTAAGCCTGCCGACGACACATCAGCCCCGCCGTGAGCGTGCGCAAACTGCTGAGATTTAGCGGCGTGTCGTGTACAGACACGCACGCTCGCGGTTGAGGGAGGATGAGGGTCAGTCGAGGATCGCCCAGTCCCGCGTAGGGGTTGGCGAATGTGTGGGGGAACGCCTTGCGACCCCCTCGGTACGCGACGACCAACCTGCGCGTCGTGTCGCCTGCTCTCCCACCGCGAGCAGTCGCAGAATCGCACTGATCGCGGCGTGTCGATGCGATTCTGTGTCTGCTCGCGAGAATGGGTGGGCGACCGACAGCGAGAGCGATCGAGAAGTGTTGCTGGACAAGGTCGCTCGAATTCAGGGCTAGGGTGGTCGGCATGAGCGCCATCGACGCCGTGCTGTTCGATTTCTCCGGCACGCTGTTCCGCCTCGACGGGGACGAGAGCTGGTTCGACGGAATTCTGGTCGACGACCGCGAGGTCGACGAACACGTGCGAGCCGAGCTCATGCACCGCATGACCGCGCCGACCGGCCAGCACGTCGCGATGACCCCGGACGCCCACCACGCGTGGGTCAACCGCGACCTGGCTCCGCACCTGCACCGCGAGGCCTACCTGCACGTGTTGCGCAGCTCCGGACTCGCCGACGAGCACGCCGAAATCCTGTACGGCCTGATGGTCGACCCGCTGCGCTGGACCCCGTACCCCGACACCGCAGACGTGCTGCGCGGGCTCAAGGACCAGGGCATCAGGACGGCCGTCGTCTCCAACATCGCATTCGACGTGCGGCCGGCGTTCGAGGCGGCCGGAATCGCCGGTCACGTCGACGAGTTCGTGCTGTCGTTCGAGGTCGGCGTGGTCAAACCCGACGCCGCGATCTTCACGACCGCGCTCACCAGGCTCGGCGTCCCGGCCGGGCGCGCGCTGATGGTCGGCGACAGCGACGAGGCCGACGGCGGCGCCCGCGCCATCGGATGCGGATTCGCGCTCGTCGACCCGCTGCCCACCGTCGAGCGACCCGACGGGTTGCGCACCGCGCTGGCGCGGTTCGGTGTGACGGTGTAGTCACTCCCCCACGGTGAAGGCGTGCGAGAGGTGGATGCGCCACGTCCCGTCGGGTTGGCGGCGGAACACGTCCAGACCGTCCTCCTCGATGGTGTCGAGTTCGCCTGCGGCGTCGCGCACGGTGAGCACCCAGGTCAGCGCCACCGTCGCCAGATCCCCGTCGACGAGGACCTCGTGGATCTGCGGCGGGTCGTAGTGGTAGCTGCGCGTCGGATCGGACATCCGCTCGCGCAGCCCGGCGCAGTAGCTGTCGCGGCCGTGCACGGGCGCCGACCCCGGGTAGTGCATCACCACGTCCTCGGCGAACAGCGCGCAGACGGCGTCGATGTCGCGGGCGTTGAAATTCTCCGGAAACGCTTGCAGCGCATCGACGATCGCCTGGCGGTCGGTCGCCGTGTCCGCCTGGCCGCAGCCCGCCAGCAGCACGGCCGACGCCCCCACGATCCCGAGCCCGCGACGCACCATGACCGCAGACTATCCGCAGGTACCGTGAGTTCATGCCCTCGAACTCACTGCCCTGGTGGTTGAAGTACGTCAACAAGGTGATGATCGGCCTGCAGAGGCTCGGCGTCCTCGGTGAGAACGGCCCCGTCATCCTCGAGGTGCGCGGCCGCAAGACCGGTAAGCCACGCAAGACCCCGGTGACCCCGATGGTCGTCGACGGGCACCGCTACGTCGTCGGCGGGATCCCCGGCTCGGACTGGGCCGCCAACGTCCGCGCCGCCGGGGAGGCCACCCTGCACGTGGGCCGCCGCGCCGAACGGGTGCGGATGGTGGAGATGCCGACCGAGGACGCCCGGCCGCTGCTGCGCGCCTTCCCGGAGAAGGTGCCCACCGGCGTCGACTTCATGAAGAACGCCGGTCTGGTCACCGGACCGCACCCCGACGAGTTCGAAGCGCTCGCCGGCCGCTGCCCGGTTTTCCGCATAGATACAGTGTCCGCGTGAGCGACAACCCGTTTGACCCGTCCCTGTGGCAGCCCGTCGAGGGCTTCGAGCTGACCGACATCACCTATCACCGGCACGTCGTCGACGGGAAACCGCAGCCGACGGTGCGGGTGGCGTTCGACCGGCCCGAGGTGCGCAACGCGTTCCGGCCGCACACCGTCGACGAGCTGTACCGCGTGCTGGACCACGCCCGGATGTGGCCGGAGATCGGCGTCATCCTGCTGACCGGCAACGGACCGTCACCCAAGGACGGCGGCTGGGCGTTCTGCTCGGGCGGTGACCAGCGCATCCGCGGCCGCGACGGCTACCGCTACGCCGAGGGTGAGACCGCCGACACCGTCGACCCGGCGCGCGCCGGCCGGCTGCACATCCTGGAGGTGCAGCGGCTCATCCGGTTCATGCCCAAACCGGTGATCTGCCTGGTCAACGGCTGGGCTGCGGGCGGCGGCCACTCGCTGCACGTCACCTGCGACCTGACGCTGGCCAGCCGCGAGCACGCCCGGTTCAAGCAGACCGACGCCGACGTGGGCAGCTTCGACGGCGGCTACGGCAGCGCCTACCTGGCCCGGCAGGTCGGCCAGAAGTTCGCCCGCGAGATCTTCTTCCTCGGCCGGGCCTACACCGCCGAGCAGATGCACGCGATGGGTGCGGTCAACGAGGTCGTCGACCACAAGGACCTGGAGACCGTCGCGCTGCAGTGGGCCGACGAGATCCTCGGCAAGTCGCCGCAGGCGATCCGCATGCTCAAGTACGCGTTCAACCTGCTCGACGACGGGCTGGTCGGCCAGCAGCTGTTCGCCGGTGAGGCGACGCGGCTGGCGTACATGACCGACGAGGCCGTCGAGGGCCGCGACGCGTTCCTGCAGAAGCGCGACCCGGACTGGAGCCGCTTCCCGCGCTACTTCTGAGCGGTTCGGGTGTAGTTGGTGGCGGCCAGCGCGACCAACTACACCGAAATCGCCTAGAGGGGCGGAATGGTGCGCGGCGGGAGGCCCTGGGCGCGAACGTGTTCGGCGATCTCGCCCAGGCTGGTGGTCCACACGTCGGCGTGCTCGGTGACGTAGCGCATCAGATCGTCGAGTTCGGCCGCGCGCGACGGACGGCCGGTCAGGAACGGGTGGTTGGTCAGCACCCAGCAGCCGCCGACGCGGCGCAGCGCGTCGAACTCCAGCTGCCAGATCTCGCGCGCCTTGCGCGGACTCTCGATCAGCCCGGACCCGGAGATGTCGGGGATGTAGCAGTACTGCTCCCAGTCGTCGAGCGCCCACTGGATCGGGATCTCCACCAGCGAGCGCTCCCCGACCGCGAGCTCGTAGGGCACGTCGGCGTCCATCAGGCTGGAGTCGTAGAGAAACCCGCGCTGTGCCAACAGTTCCGGGGTGCGCCACGACAGGTCCCACATCGGGGCGCGGTAGCCGGACGGTCGCACCCCCGCCACCTCGTCCAGCGCGTCGAGACCGCGGTCGAGCGCCTCGATCTCCTGCTCCAGCGTCAGGGCGGTGGGCTGCTCGTGCATGTACCCGTGGTGGGCGATCTCGTGGCCGGCGGCGACGATGTCGCGCACCGCCTGCGGCCAGCGGTGCGCGGTGTAGCCGGGTACGAAGAACGTCGCCCGGATCTGATGGCGCTCAAGCAGATTCAGGATGCGAGGCACCCCGACCAGCGGCCCGTAGGCCTGGTGGCTCATCACGCTCATCCGGGTTGCCGCGGCTTCGTTACCCCACAGCACCGCCGACTCGGCGTCCACGTCGAAGGTGAACGCCGCAGCTGCCTTCTTGCCCTCCGGCCACCGCAGTTCGGTCATCGGTCCGCCATCAGCGTAACCAGCTCGTAGGCCAGGTTGGCGGCGGCCACCGCGGTGACCTCGGCCTGGTCGTAGGCCGGCGCGACCTCGACGATGTCGGCGCCGACGATGTTGCACGACCGCATCTCCCGCAGCACCGCCACCAGTTCGCGGCTGGTCATACCGCCGATCTCCGGGGTGCCGGTGCCGGGCGCGAACGCCGGGTCCAGCACGTCGACGTCGATCGACACGTAGACCGGGTGATCGCCCACCCGGTTCAGCACCCGCTCGATCACACCGTCGACACCGATGCGGTCGATGTCGCGGCAGTGCACCGCGGTGAAGCCGAGTTCCTCGTCGTTGAGCAGGTCGGCGCGGTCGTAGAGCGAGCCCCGGATGCCGACGTGCGCGGAGTGACCCTTGACGATCAGCCCCTGTTCGGAGGCCCGCCGGAACGGGGTGCCGTGGGTGCACGGCGCGCCGAAGTAGGTGTCCCAGGTGTCGAGGTGGGCGTCGAAGTGCACCAGCGCCACCGGACCGTGCACGGCGTGCAGGGCCTGCAGCGACGGCAGCGCGATGGTGTGGTCGCCGCCGAGCAGCACCACCCGCTTGCCCCCTTCGCCGAGCAGTTCGGCCACGCCGGAACGGATCTCGCCGACCGCGGCGTCGATGTCGAACGGGTTGGCCGGGATGTCCCCGGCGTCGACGACCTGCGCGGCCGCGAACGGCGAGACGTCCAGCGCCGGGTGGTAGGGCTTGAGCAGCCGGGAGGCCTGCCGGATGGCCGCCGGGCCGAACCGGGCGCCCGGGCGGTAGGTCACCCCGGCGTCGAACGGCACCCCGGCCACCGCGATGTCGTAGTCGTCGACCTCGTGGCGCTGCGGCAGCCGGGCGAACGTCGCCAGACCCGCGAACCGCGGCACCTGCAGCGCGTCGACCTGGCCGACCTTTCCGTCCGCCGACCGCACGTAGGGCTGGCTTGTCATGTGTTTCCCTTCTGTCATGCCCGGGTCCGGGTGGACCCGCCGTTGCACGAGAGAACCTGCCCGACAACGGCTTCTGATTCGAATGAGGCGAGGAACTCGACCGCGGCGGCGATGTCGTCGACGGTGCCGACCCGCCCGGCCGGGATCGCCGCGGCGTAGCGGCGCCGGATCTCGGCCACGTCGACCCCGGCGGCGTCGGCGTCCACCTGCAACTGCGGGGTGTCGGTGACGCCGGGGGCGACCGCGTTGACGATGATGTGTTCCGGACCGAGTTCGCGGCCAAGGGTTTTCACCAGCGAGATGAGACCGGCCTTGGACGCGGCGTAGGCACTGGCCTCCGGCCAGCCGGTCAGCCCCCACTCGCTGCTGATCACCACGACGCGCCCCTCGCCGTGGGCGCGCATGTGCGGCAGCACCGCCTGGATCAGGAAGAAGGTGCCGCCGAGGTTGGTGTCGACGACGCGCCACCAGTCGGCCTCGTCGTGTTCGAGCAGCGGCGCCATCGTCATGTACGCGTGGTTGGCCACCAGGATGTCCAGCCGCCCGGCCCGCTCGGCCACCGCGTCGGCGATGCGGCGGCACTGCCCCTGATCGGACACGTCGCCGGCGGCGGTGAACCCGCCGATCTCGTCGGCCAGCGCCGCCAGCTCCGGACTGTCGCGAATGTCGTTGACCGCCACCGTCGCTCCCGCGGCGGCCAGCCGTCGCGCATGCGCGGCTCCCATACCGCCGGCCGCACCGGTGACCAGGGCGACCCGCCCGTGCAGGCTCATATCACCGCTCCCGCGTTGACGTTGAGGACTTCGCCGTGGCAGAACAGCGCGTCGCACACCATGTACTCCACACAGCGGGCCACCTCCTCGGGGGTCACCAGCCGGCGGATCGGCAGTGACTGCTGGTACTCCGCTGTGCGGCAGGGATTGTCGTCGGCCAGCAGCGGGGTGTCGGTGGGACCGGGGGCGACGGCGTTGATCCGGACGCCCTCGGGGGCGAGCTCGGCGGCCAGGCTGCGGACCAGGCCGATGACAGCGCCCTTGGCCGCGGCGTAGTGGGCGTCGCCGTCGCCGCCGCCGACGGCGAGCTCGCTGGTGATGGCCACCAGGGTGCCCCGCCGCCCCAGCAGGTCGGGCAGGCAGGCGCGGGCCAGGTTGACCACCCCGCCCACGTGCACCCGCAGCATGCGGTGCCAGGCGTCGGCGCTGATCTCGGCGATCGGGACCATCTCGTAGTGGCCGGCGACGGCGACCGCGGCGTCGAGCGGGCCGAGTTCGCGGCGGACCTCGTCGATCGCGGCGGCCACGGCGGCGGTGTCGACGACGTCGGCGGCGACGCTGTGGTCGGCGGCCGGCGCCGGGTTGCGGTCCAGGCTGGCCACCCGGTAGCCGCGGCCCTGTAGCGCGGCGACGACCGCGGCGCCGATACCGCTGGCCCCGCCGGTGACGACCGCGACCCTGCTCACCGGTCGGCTTCCTCGTCGCGGGCCTCGATCTCGTCGATCACCCCGGTGGCGGTGATGCGGCCGCGCACCGAGGCGAACAGCGCCGCGCCGAGCACCACCAGCACCGCGATGCCGATCCACACCGACCAGTCCAGGTAGCGGTGCTCGAAGGCCGCCCGCGGCCAGGAGATGTTGAGGAACTGCAGCACCGCCCACACCACGGCGACGGCCGCGACCGGCAGCGTCGCCGCGCCGAGCGAGAACCGCGCCGGGGTCCACTGCCTGCGCAGCAGCACCACCAGGAAGCCGACCAACGGGAACAGGAACGACAGGTAGAAGCCGCCGGAGGTGAAGTTCACCATCAGCGTGTAGATCTCGCCGGCGACCACGCTCAGACCGAACAGCGCGGCACCGATCACGGTGGTGACCAGGATGGCCAGCGCGGGGATGCGGGCCTCGCCGCGCAGCCGGGCCAGCGCACCCGCGCCGGGCAGCGCGCCGTCGCGGGCGTAGGCCCAGATGACCCTCGACCCGGAGGTCTGCAGCGCCAGGAAGCTGGCGAGGAAGCCGATGATGAACAGCACCTCGACCGGCTTGGCGATGTGCGCGCCGAGCGCCTCGGTGAGCGTGTAGTAGACCGGGTCGGCCTGGTCGGCGAGGGCGTCGAAGTCCGGCACGGCCAGGATGATCGCCAGGCTGGAGTAGGCCACCACCAGCGCGATGAACGTCAGCGAGAACAGCACCGCCTTGGGCAGGTGGCGGCGGGGTTCGTGCACCTCCTCGGCGATGGAGCCGGCGCTCTCGAAGCCGACGAACGAGAAGCCGATGAACGCGACCGCCAGCAGGAACGGCCCGGACAGCCAGCTCCAGGTGTCCACGCCGGGCCCGCCGCCGTCGAACAGCACCGACAGCGGCTGTTGGCGGTGGAACAGCAGCAGCCAGGTGCCCAGGCCGAGCGAGCCGATCACCTCGGCGACGATGCTGGCGGTCATGAACACCTTCAGCGCGGTGCGGCCGATCAGGTTGATCGCGGTGCCGCCGAGCAGGATGACCAGCGCGATCAGCGCCAGTGTGCCGCCGGAGGGGTCCTCGATACCGATGATGTTGGCCACGAAGCCGGCCGCGCCGAGGGCGACCGTGGCCATCGCGATGACCAGCGTCCACATGTAGGCCCAGCCGGCGAACCAGCCGTACCCGGTGCCCAGCAGTCGCCGCGACCACTGGTAGATGGAGCCCTCCAGCGGCCAGCGGCTGACCAGGGTGGCGAACACCAGCGCGACGAGGAACTGGCCGCCGAACACCAGCGCGAAGCCCCACCAGAAGCTGGGCCCGGCGGCGGTGAGCGCCAGCCCGAAGATGGCGTACAGCGCGACGATCGGCGAGATGAACGCGAACGCGAAGGCGAACGCGGACCACAGGTTGAACTCCCGGCGCAGTACCTGCGGCCGGTCTGCGGTGTCAATCGTTGAGGACATGCGGACGCTCCCAAATTCCGTGCGGTTGGCTGGAACTATTGCCCGCCACTGGAGGAACCGCCACTGGTGGCGCCGAAATCGCTGCGATCGCACCTCTTCGATGACCGTTCATTGGACGATCGCACAATCCACGGTGACCAGCGGGTTACGCTTCGCCCCGTGACCCAGCCTCCCGAGCGGGCCGATTCCGCCACCCTGCGCAGCCTGATGGCCGCACCGCACCTGCAGTTGTTCACGCCGCCGGAGCCGGTCGGGGACCTGGACCGGCCGGTGCAGTGGGTGCACACCACCGAGCTGCTGGACCCGAGCCGCTACCTGCACGGCGGGGAGCTGGTCTGCACGGTGGGCCTGAGCCTGCACAGCCCCGAGGACTGTGCGGCGTTCGCCGCCGCGGTGGCCGGCTGCGGGGCGGTCGGGGTGTGCTTCGGTACCGGTGACGTGCACGACGAGGTGCCCGCCTCGCTGGTCGACGCCTGCCGCGAGCACGGGCTTCCGCTGCTGCTGGCACCGCCGGAGACACCGTTCAGCGCGATCAGTCGGTATGTGGCGGAGGTGCGGCTGGGCCCGGAGCTGGCCTCCGCGCGCGCCACCAGCGCGCTGGTCCCGGAGCTGCTGGCGTCGCTGCGCCGCGGCGACGACGCGCGCCAGATGCTGGACCGGGCCGGCGCGGTGCTGGGCGGCTATTTCCGGCTCGACCCCGACGACCGGGCCGCCGAGCCGCAGCACTCGGTGGTGGTGCCCGGCGCGGGCACCGTGGTGTGGGTGGGTCCCGGCCCGCTGCCCGACCCGGCGGTACTCGACGTCATCGCGCGGTTCGTGTCGGCCGTGCAGGGCGAGCGGGACATGGAGGCGATGCTGCAGCGGGAGCGGGTCGGCCAGCTGCTGTCGCTGGTGGAGCGGCGGATGCTGTTGCCGGATGCGCTGTCGCAGCTGCTGGACTGGCCGGGACTGGCCGCACCGGAACTGGCGGTCTCGGCGTGGCCGGCAGGCGCCGGGGTGCTGCTGACCCAGGCGCTGCCCGGGGCACTGGTGGCCGACGCGCCGGAGGTGTGCCTGGTGCTGTGCCAGGAGCCGGCGCGGGTGGCCGCGGCGGCCGCCGAACTGTCGCTGCCGTCGGGGCATTCCGCACCGGTGCGGCTGGCCGAGTTGGACGCGGCGATCGCCCAGGCGCGCATCGCGCTGAACCTGGCCCGCCAGCACGGCGGCAGCGTCGGCCCCGACCGGCTCAGCACGCTCGACAGCCTGCTGGAACTGGTTCCGTCGCACCAGCTTTCGCCGTTCCGCCGGCAGCTGATCGACCCGCTGGAGACGCTGGACCGGGACCGCCGCACCCAGTACATCCGCACCCTGCAGGTGTTTCTGGCGCACAACGGCTCGGTGGTCGGCACCGCCCGCGAGCTGTACCTGCACACCAACACGGTGCGTCACCGGCTGGCCCGCATCCACGAGCTGACCGGGCGCAATCCGCTGGTGTTCGACGATCTGGTGGCGTTCTCGATCGGACTGCGTGCGGTCGGCCGCGCACCTGACACGGCCGGCCACACGGAATCCAGGACTACCTGACTACTTCTCGGCCGCGTGCCGGTCCGCGACGTCGAGCGCGCGGTCCAGGATCGCCAGACCCTCGCGGGCCTCGTCGGCGCTGACGGTGCACGGCGGCACCACGTGGATGCGGTTGAAGTTGACGAACGGCAGCAGGCCGTTGGCCTTGCAGGCCGCGACGGTCTCGTTCATCGCCGGGCTGGAACCGCCGTAGGGGGCCAGCGGCTCGCGGGTGGCGCGGTCGCGCACCAGCTCGACGGCCCAGAACACGCCCGTGCCGCGCACCTCGCCGACCGACGGGTGCTTCTCGGCGATCCGGCGCAGCTCGGGCCCGATGACCTCCTCGCCGACGGTGGCGGCGTTCTCGACGATCTTCTCCTCGATCATCGCGTTGATCGTCGCGACGGCGGCGGCGGTGGCCAGCGGGTGACCCGAGTAGGTCAGCCCACCCGGATAGGCGCGGTCGTCGAAGGTGGCGGCGATCTTCTCGTTGATCGCCACACCGCCGAGCGGGACGTAGCCGGAGTTGACGCCCTTGGCGAAGGTCATCAGGTCGGGCACCACACCGTCGGCGTGCTGCACGGCGAACCACTTGCCGGAGCGGCCGAAGCCGGCCATCACCTCGTCGGCGATGTAGACGATGCCGTACTTGTCGCACAGCTCGCGCACACCGGCGAGGTAGCCGGGCGGCGGCACCATGATGCCCGCGGTGCCGGGGATGGACTCCAGCACGATCGCGGCGATGGTGTCGGGGCCCTCGAAGGCGATGGTGCGTTCCAGGTGCTCGAGCGCCCGCTCGCACTCCTCCTGCTCGGTGGTGGCGTGAAATGCGGTGCGGTACAGGAACGGTCCGAAGAAGTGCACCACGCCTGCGCCCGGGTTGTCGTTGGGCCAGCGGCGCGGGTCACCGGTCATGTTCACCGCGGTGTCGGTGCCGCCGTGGTAGGAGCGGTACCGGGTGAGCACCTTGCGCCTGCCGGTGTGCAGCCGCGCCATGCGCACGGCGTGCTCGACCGCGTCGGCGCCGCCGTTGGTGAAGAACACCTTGTTCAGGTCGCCGGGGGTGACGCCGGCGATCAGTCGGGCCGCCTCCGAGCGCGCGGCGTTGGCGTGCTGCGGGGCGATGGTGCACAGCTTGGCGGCCTGCTCGGCGATCGCCGCGACAACCTTCGGATGCTGGTGGCCGATGTTGGTGTTGACCAGCTGGGAACTGAAGTCCAGCAGGCGGTTTCCGTCACCGTCCCACAGGTAGCTGCCCTCGGCGGCGGTGACCACCATCGGGGTGATCTGCGCCTGCGCGGACCAGGAGTGGAAGACGTGCTTGCGGTCGAGTTCGTAGGCCAGGGCCGCTTCGGCCTTGGCGTCGCTGACACTGAGCCCGTTGGGCAGCGTGTCGATCGCGTTCGAGGTGGTCATGAAAGTCCTTATCGCTCAGTTGTTCTGGGGGAAGCCGAGGTTGATGCCGCCGTGCGAGGGATCCAGCCACCGGGTGGTCACGGCCTTGGTGCGGGTGAAGAAGTGCACCCCGTGCGCACCGTGGGCGTGGCTGTCACCGAACAGCGAGGCCTTCCAGCCGCCGAAGCTGTAGTAGGCCATCGGCACCGGGATCGGCACGTTGATGCCGACCATGCCGACCTCGACCTCGTTCTGGAACCGCCGCGCGGCGCCACCGTCGTTGGTGAAGATGGCGGTCCCGTTGCCGTACGGGTTGGAGTTGATCAGGTTCAGCGCCTCGTCGTAGGACTGGACGCGCACGACCGACAGTACCGGCCCGAAGATCTCGTCGGTGTAGACGCTCATCTCGGGGGTGACGTTGTCCAGCAGGGTCGGGCCCAGCCAGAAGCCGTCGGCGCCGCCGTCGGCCTGCACACCGCGGCCGTCGACGACGACCTTGGCGCCTTCGCGCTCCCCGGCGTCGATGTAGGAGGCCACCTTGTCGCGGTGCGCCTTGGTGACCAGCGGGCCCATGTCGGCGCCCTTGGTGCCGTCGCCGGTCCGCAGCGTGCGGGTGCGCTCGGCGATCCGGTTGACGAGTTCGTCGGCGACCGGCTCGACGGCCACGCACACCGAGATCGCCATGCAGCGCTCGCCCGCGGAGCCGAAGCCGGCGTTGACCATCGCGTCGGCGGCCAGGTCCAGGTCGGCGTCCGGCAGGATCACCGCGTGGTTCTTGGCCCCGCCGAGGGCCTGTACCCGCTTCCCGGCGGCGGTGCCGGTGCGGTAGACGTACTCGGCGATCGGGGTGGAGCCGACGAACGACACCGCCTTGATCTTCGGGTTGGTCAACAGTTCGTCGACGGCGGTCTTGTCGCCCTGCAGCACGTTGAACACCCCCGCGGGCAGGCCGGCCTCGGCCCACAGCTCGGCCAGCCAGATCGACGCCGACGGGTCCTTCTCACTCGGCTTGAGCACCACGGTGTTGCCCGCCGCGATCGCGATCGGGAAGAACCACATCGGGACCATCGCCGGGAAGTTGAACGGGCTGATGACCGCGACCGGTCCGAGCGGCTGGCGCACCGAGTGCACGTCGACGGCGGTGGAGGCGTTCTCGGTGAACCCGCCCTGCAGCAGATACGGGATGCCGCAGGCGAATTCGACGACCTCCAGACCGCGGGTCACCTCACCGAGGGCGTCGGAGAGCACCTTGCCGTGCTCGGCGGTGATGATCGCGGCCAGCTCCTCCTTGCGGGCGTTGAGCAACTCGCGGAACCGGAACAGCACCTGGGTGCGCTTGGCCAGCGACGTGTCCCGCCACTCCGGGTACGCCGCGGCCGCGGCGTCGATCACCGCGCGCGCGTCCTCAACCGAGGCCAACAGCACCTCGCCGGTCACCGCGCCGGTGGCCGGGTTGGTCACCGGAGCCGTCACCGGGGCTGTGGCGCCGGCGCCCGTGAAGGTCGCGTTGTTGAGCCAGTGGGCGATGGTCTTGGCGTCTGCCATGAAGCGTGCTCCTGCGGTCGGAACGGTTCTGTCGGATCTCATCCTGCTGCCCGCCCCTCTCTCCGGAGCGCTACGAACCGTCACCGATGAAGACGTGTGTTTTACACTTCGTTAATGCTGATGACGGTGGCCGACGTCCTCGAGCTGCCGGTGATGCAGGCCGGCGAACCGCTCGTGGTGGGCGGCCGGGCGGGCCTGTCCAAGCTGGTGCGGTGGGTGCACGTCAGCGACCTCGCCGACGTGGCCGAGCTGCTGCAGGGCGGCGAGCTGGTGCTGACCACCGGGCAGGCGCTGACCGCCCCCGACGCCGGCACATACCTGCGCAGCCTGGCCACGGTGCGGGTCGCGGGGCTGGTCGTCGAGCTGGGCACCCACCTGCGGCAGGTGCCCTCGGAGCTGGTCGCGGTGGCCGACGAGCTGGCACTGCCGCTGGTGACGCTGGCCCGCCGGACCCGGTTCGTGGAGGTCACCGAGGCAGTACACCGGGTGATCGTCGCCGACCAGTACGAGGAGCTGCAGTTCGTCCGCACCGTGCACGAGACGTTCACCGCGCTGTCGGTGAAGCGGGCGTCAATGGCCGAGATCGTGCGCACCGGCGCTGCGATGGTGGGCGCGTCGATGGTGCTCGAGGACCTCTCGCACCGGGTGCTGGCCTACGCCGCGCACGGGGTGGCGCCGTCGCTGCTGCTCGACGACTGGGAGCCGCGGTCGCGGCTGACCCCGGACGCCGGCGAGCTCAGCTGGGTTCCGGAGCGCTGGGCCGCGCTGCCCGTCGGCGCCACCCAGCCGTGGGGGCGGCTGGTGATCCGGGTGCCCGCCGCGCACCCGAACCGCACCCGCATCGTCGCCGAGCGGGTGGCGCAGACGCTGACCCTGCACCGGATGATGGAACGCGACGAGTTCGAGCTCGGCCATCAGGCGCAGGCCGGGCTGATCGACGACATCCTGTCCGGACGGCTGGCCGACGAGGCCGAGGCGATGGCGCGGGCCGCCGCGCTCGGGCTGGCCCGCCGCGGCCGCTACGTCGCGGTGTCGCTGGCCGTGGAGGTCGGCGCGGCCCGCGACGACGACCAGCTGGCCCGGCAGCGACGGATGTCGCGGATCTACGACGCGGTCACCCACGGGCTGGAGCTGTCGCGCGGGACGGGGCTGCTGTCGCGGGACCGCGACGACCAGATCGGGATGGTGATCGCGGTGGCGCCGGGCTCGCAGGACCGACTGGCCGACGCCGCCGCGGCGATCACCGGCGAGGTGCGCCGCACACCGGGGGTCACCAGGGCGGTGCTCGGGGTCGGCGAACCGTCGGCGAGCCTGCTGGACGCGGTGCACGACCTGCGCAACGCCGAGCACATCGCCTCGGCCGCGCTGTCGCTGCGCCGCGATCCGGACCGGCCCTACTACCGGGCCGGCGATGTGCGGCTGCGCGGGCTGCTGGCGCTGATCCACAACCAGCCGCGGGTGCAGCGGTTCGCCGAGACCGAGCTCGCCGCGCTGCTGCGCCACGACGCCCGCCACCACGACAACCTCACCGCGGTGCTGCGCGCCTTCCTCGACCTGGGCGGCAACAAGACCGAGCTGGCGCGGCGGCTGAACCTGAGCAGGCCGACGCTGTACAAGCGGCTGGCCCAGATCGAGCGGGTGGCCGGGGTGGATCTCGACGACGGCGAATCGCGCACGTCGCTGCACACCGCGCTGCTCATCCGCGACTTCTGACGCGATTTCGGTGTCGTTAGTTGTGATGGGCGCCACTAACGACACCGAAGTCACTCCCTAGACTCACCCCTCGTGAGCAAGAGCCCGCTGCGCCGGTTGGCCGACCAGCTCGTCCTGACCACGATGCGCCCGCCCGTGGTGCCGGAGTTGATGCAGTTTCAGCCCGGCCGCGAGGTCGTCGACCTGCGGGGTAAACGCATACTGCTGACCGGCGCGTCCTCCGGGATCGGCGAGGCGGCCGCGGAGAAGTTCGCCAGGGCCGGGGCGACGGTCGTGGTCGTCGCGCGCCGCCGCGAGCTGCTCGACGCGCTGGTGGAGCGGATCAGTGAGAACGGCGGCGACGCCTGGGCCCACGACTGCGATCTGTCCGACCTCGACGCGCTCGACGACCTGGCCGCGCGGGTGATCGACGATCTCGGCGGTGTCGACATCCTGATCAACAACGCGGGCAAGTCGATCCGCCGCCCGCTGGCCGAGTCGCTGGAGCGCTGGCACGACGTCGAGCGCACCATGACGCTGAACTACTACGCGCCGCTGCGGCTGATCCGCGCGCTGGCGCCGGGGATGCGCGAGCGCGGCGACGGCCACATCATCAACGTGTCCACCTGGGGTGTGCTCTCGGAGTCCTCCCCGCTGTTCGCGGTGTACAACGCGTCGAAGGCGGCGCTGACCGCGGTGAGCCGGGTCATCGAGACCGAGTGGAGCGGCGAGGGGGTGCACTCCACGACGCTGTTCTACCCGCTGGTGCGCACCCCGATGATCGCGCCGACCCGCGCGTACGACAACGTGCCCGGCCTGTCCGCCGACGAGGCCGCCGACTGGATGATCACCGCCGCGCGCACCCGCCCGGTGCGCATCGCGCCCCGGATGGCTGTCGGCGCCCAGATGATCAACAGCGTCGCCCCGGCGGTCGTCGACGCGGTCATGAAACGTCAACGCATTCAACCGAACACCTGATGCCACATCCCGATATCGCCACCGCCGCCGACATCGCGCGGGTGTTCGGCGCCGAGCGCCCGGATGCGACCGCGCTGGTGTGCGGCCAGCGCACGGTGACGTTCGCCGAACTCGACGAGCGCTCCAACCGGGCCGCCCAGGCGTTGCGCGCCGCCGGGGTCGGGTTCGGCGACCGGGTGGCGTTCATCGAGAAGAACGGTGTCGAGTTCTTCGAGATCGTCTGTGCGCTCTCGAAACTCGGCGCGGTCGTGGTGCCGGTCAACTGGCGGCTGGCACCGGCGGAGATGCGTCAGATCATCGACGACGCCGGCGCGCGGGTGGTGATCGTCGGCGCCGAGTTCTTCGGCCACGTCGAGGCGGTCGAGGACGGGCTGGCGGCCACCGTCGTCGCCGTCGGGGAGCACCCGCGCTGGCCCGGCTATGACGCCTGGATCACCGCCCACCCCGCCGACGACCCCTGCGTCCCAACGCAACCTGATGACCTGGCGTTCCTGATGTACACCTCGGGCACCACCGGCCTACCCAAGGGCGTGATGCTCACCAACGACAACTACTTCTGCAAGGCCACCGGGATCTCCGAGAAGTGGCGGTTCGACGCCGACAGCGTCAGCCTGGCCGTGATGCCGCTGTTCCACATGGCCGGCTCCGGCTGGGCGCTGGTGGGACTGTGCGAGGGTGCGCGCACCGTCGTGCTGCGCGACGTCGACCCGGCCGCGATCCTGGATTCGATTGCCCGACACCGGGTTACCAACATGCTGCTGGTGCCGGTGGTGATCCAGCGACTCCTCGACACCCCCGGCGTCGAGGACGTCGACTTCTCCTGCCTGCGCGCCATCGTCTACGGCGCCTCCCCCATCACCGACGACGTACTGACCCGCGCGCTGGCCCGGTTCAACTGCGACCTGCTGCAGGTGTACGGGCAGACCGAGACCACCGGGTCGATCACCCAGCTCGACCGCCACGACGGCCCGCTGCTGCGGTCCTGCGGAAAGCCGTTCGACTGGGTGCAGATCCGCGTCGTGGACGCCGACGGCCGCGACGTGCCCACCGGCGTCGTCGGCGAGCTGTGGACCCGCTCGCGGCAGAACATGGCCGGCTACTGGAACAACCCGGAGGCCACCGCCGCCACCGTCACCCCCGACGGCTGGCTGCGCACCGGCGACGCCGGCTACATCGACGCCGACGGCTATCTCTTCCTGCAGGACCGGGTCAAGGACATGATCGTCACCGGCGGCGAGAACGTGTACCCGACCGAGGTGGAGAACGCGCTGATGACCCACCCGGGCGTCGCCGACGTCGCCGTCATCGGGGTGCCGGACCCCACCTGGGGTGAGGCGGTCAAGGCCATCGTCGTCGCCGCCCCCGGCGCCGCACCCACCGAGGCCGAGCTGATCGCGTTCGCCCGCGAGCGGCTGGCCGGCTTCAAACTGCCCAAGTCCGTCGAGTTCACCGACGCGCTGCCGCGCAACCCCAGCGGCAAGGTGCTCAAGCGTGCGCTGCGCGAACCGTATTGGGACGGTGTCGGACGCCGGATCGGCTGACCGGCGTGATAGACACGACAGCATGGAGATTCTGGCCAGCCGGATGCTCATCCGGCCGGCGGACTACCAGCGCTCGCTGAAGTTCTACCGCGACGAGCTGGGGCTGGCGATCGCCCGGGAGTACGGCGCGGGCACGGTGTTCTACGCCGGGCAGTCGCTGATCGAGATCGCCGGGCACGGCGGCCCGCAGGCCGGTGGATCGCTGTGGCTGCAGGTGCGCGACCTCTACGCCACCGAGAGGGAACTGACCGCCCGCGGCGTGCCGATCACCCGCGAGGCCCGGCAGGAGCCGTGGGGGCTGCACGAGATGCACGTCACCGACCCCGACGGGGTGCTGCTGATCTTCGTCCAGGTGCCCGACGACCACCCGTTGCGCCGCGACACCCGTTAGCGCGCCGGGGCCAGCGGCCAGCCCACCGAGGCCAACCGCGAGGCGACCTGGTGCATCTCCTCCGGATTGGGTTCCTGCGCGGTGACCTTCTGGATGGCCGCGCGGATCTCCTCCTCGGTGACGGTGCCCCCGGCGGTGCCCTTGAGCACGGTCTGGGCGGCGCGCACCACCTCGTCCTCGGTCAGCGAGCGCTTAAGCAGAGCCAGCAGCGGCAGGTAGCCCTCCGGCGGCACCCCTTCCGGATAGCCGCTCCGCAGCCAGGCGAGCACATTCTCCAGCATCACGGGCATGGTGGTCAGTACTCATTTCATGGGCAGGAACGGGAACAGGTCCACTCCGGTGTGGTGAATGATCGTCGCGCGGGTGATCCACGCGACCGCGGTGACGATGACCCAGCCGACGAACACGAACAGCGCGATCCCGATCGTCCTGCCGACCGCGCTGCGGGTGGCGGTGCCGTCAGCCGTCTCCCCGTGGGAGAACGCCATCAGGCCCGTCGCGAACAGTGCCGGCAGGCCCGCCCCCAGCACCAGGCCCACGACCAGGACCTTGAGAATGCTGTCCAGATAGGTCATTTCGCTCTCCTCAAGCCGCCGCCGCGGCCTTCTCCGGGGTGGTGGGCGTATCGGGGGTGTCGTCCGGGTCGGCCGGGACGACGGAGTTGGTGGCGTCGTCCCAGTCGGCGTTGACGTTGCTGTGGTCGACCTTGCGCTGCTGGGCGCGCAACCACATGTAGAACGACAGCGCGACCAGCACGGCGAAGATCAGCCCGTCACCGGCGAGCGCCGAACCGGTCATCAGTTCGGTGCCGTGCGCCAGCCAGAACGACAGCGCGCCGACCAGACCCGCGGCGGGCAGCGTCACCAGCCAGGCCAGCGCCATCCGGCCGGCCACCGCCCAGCGCACCTCGGCGCCGGGCTTGCCGACACCGCTGCCCAGGATCGAGCCGGTCGCGACATGGGTGGTGGACAGCGCCATCCCGGCCGCGCTCGAGCTGAGGATGATGGCCGCTGAGGACGCTTCGGCGGCGAAGCCCTGCGGGGACTCGATCTCGACCAGGCCCTTGCCCAGCGTGCGGATGACCCGCCAGCCGCCGAGGTAGGTGCCCAGGCCGATGGCGACCGCGCAGCTGAACACGATCCAGAACGGCAGCCCGTCGGCCGCCACGTCGCCGCCGAGGTGGCCGGTGGTGATCAGCGCCAGCGCGATCACGCCCATCGTCTTCTGCGCGTCGTTGGTGCCGTGCGACAGCGCGACCAGCGAGGCGGTGGCGATCTGGCCCCAGCGGAAGCCCTGCCTGCGACGGTGTTCCACCACGTTGCGGGTGATCCGGTAGACCAGCCAGGTGCCGCAGCCGGCGACCACCGCGGCGATCAGCGGGGCGGCCACCGCGGGGATCAGCACCTTGGCGGTGATACCGCTCCAGTTGACGCCGGAGGTGCCCAGCGCGGCCAGGCCGGCGCCGATCAGCCCGCCGAACAGCGCGTGCGAGGAGCTCGACGGGATGCCGAACAGCCAGGTGAGCAGGTTCCACAGGATGCCGCCGATGAGGCCGGCGAAGATGATCGTCAGACCGGTCGAGGCGTCGATGGTCGGCAGCAGCGCGCCGGTCGAGGTGTCCTGGACCTTGAGCACCGACGTGGTGACCGTGACCGCCACCTCCACCGAGAGGAACGCGCCGACCAGGTTCAGGATGCCCGCCAGCAGGACCGCGGTCTTGGGGCGCAGCGCTCCGGTGGCGATCGAGGTTGCCATCGCGTTGCCGGTGTCGTGGAAGCCGTTCGTGAAGTCGAACGCCAGTGCGGTTGCGATCAGCAGCGCCAGAATGAGCAACTCGGCGGTCACGCGCTCATTGTGCTGCCAAACCGAGACTTTCACCTAATCCTTGCGGCCGTGTCCACCAGGGTATTTCCCTGGTCGAAGAAGCTGTTCACCAACTGTTCACCCAACGGCGGGCCGGCGTTTCCCGGATGCGCGGATACGTGCAGGTCGGACGGTCGGATTAGCATCGTGGCGTTGGGCACATTCCGGCCCGAAACCACACGCGGAGAGGTCACGGTGACGAAGTTTCTGTCCAAGATCGTCGCCTGGATCACCGCCGGGTACCCGGAGGGCGTACCGGGGCCCGACCGGGTGCCGCTGTTCGCGCTGCTGCGGCCCCGGCTCACCGACGACGAGGTGCGGACCCTGGTGCGCGAGCTCGCCCGCCTCGGCGAGTCCGGCCGCGAGATCGACGACGCCGAGATCAGCCGACTGATCACCCAGATGATCGGCACCGTGCCGACCGCCGATGAGATCGAGCGGGTGCGCACGCGGCTGGCCACGCAGGGCTGGCCCCTGGACGACTCGCGGGAGCCCGAGCCCGAGGACGGCCCGGCGGACACCCCGACGGACACCCCGGAGAACCCGTGAGCGTGCTGCGCCCCGTCGCGGTGGGTTCCGGCGCCGCCGCGCTGGCCCTGCTGCCCGTCGTCGCCGACCTGCTGGCCGGGCGCGCGCACGTGCTGCCGGTACCCGCCGACGATGAGCGGGAGGCCGCGCTGCTGACCACCGCGCTGCGGGCCGGCGAACCGATCGACGACGACGTGGCGGTGGTGGTGTCGACGTCGGGCACCACCGGGACGCCGAAGGGCGCGATGCTGACGGCTGCCGCGCTGACGGCGTCCGCGACGGCGACGTACACGCGGCTCGGCGGGCCGGGCCGGTGGCTGCTGGCGCTGGCCGCCCATCACGTGGCGGGCCTGCAGGTGCTGGTGCGCAGCGTCGTCGCGGGCACCGAACCGGTGGCGGTGTCGCCGAGTTTCTCTGCGGCGGAGCTGGTTTCGTCTGTCTCCTCGCTGGGTTCGGGACGGCGGTACGCGTCGCTTGTGGCGGTGCAGCTGGACAAGGCGCTGCGGGATCCGGAGGCGACGGCGGCGTTGGCGTCGCTGGACGCGGTGCTGATCGGGGGCGGCCCACTCCCCGCGGGTGTCGCGGAAAAGGCCGCCGCCGCGGGGATTCCGGTGGTGCGCACGTACGGAATGAGCGAGACCGCCGGCGGCTGCGTGTACGACGGCCTGCCGTTGGACGGGGTGCGGGTGCGTATCGACGACGGACGTGTCGTGCTCGGCGGGCCGACGGTCGCGAAGGGCTACCGCAACCCGGTGACCCCCGACCCGTTCGCTGAACTTGGCTGGTTCCGCACCGATGACGTTGGCACCGTGGATGATTCGGGCAGACTGACGGTACTGGGCCGCGCCGACGACGCGATCAGCACGGGTGGGCTGACCGTCATGCCGCATCTCGTCGAGTCCGCGATCGGCACGCACGAGGCGGTCGCGGAGTGCGCGGTGTTCGGCGTACCCGACGAGCGGCTCGGCCAACGGGTCGTCGCGGCCGTCGTCGTCGCACCCGGCCATGACGCACCCACGGTGGCCGACCTGCGCGCCCATGTGGGCGCCCGGATGGACGCCACCGCGGCACCCCGGGAGATCCACGTCGTCGACGAGCTGCCCCGTCGCGGGATCGGCAAGCTGGACCGGCGGGCGCTGACCGCGCGGTTCACCCCGTAGCCGAAAATCGCTGGACACGATCACGCATGATGGGGGCATGCGCCGCGAAGTCAGCACCGTCGAGGAGTTGCGCGCCATCGTCGGTGAGCCGGACCCCTACGTCGCCAACAAGGTCAAGGACCGGCTGTCGCCGGTACAGCGCGACTGGCTGGCACACTCCCCGCTGTGTTTCGTGGCGACGACCGACGCCGACGGCCGCGTCGACGTCTCGCCCAAGGGAGATCCGCCGGGGTTCGTGCACGTCATCGACGACACCACGATCGCGATTCCCGAACGGCCGGGCAACAAGCGCGTCGACGGTTATCTCAACGTGCTGCAGAACCCGCACGTCGGCACGCTGTTTCTGATCCCGGGCCGCGGGGACACGCTGCGGATCAACGGCACCGCCCGAATCCTTTCCGACGCCGACTATTTCGACGCGCTCGCGGTCAAGGGCCGACGGCCGCTGCTGGCGCTGGAGATCGCGGTCGAAGAGGTGTTCTTCCACTGCGCCAAGGCGTTTCTGCGCTCGGACACCTGGGACCCGTCGACCTGGAACCCGACGGCGTTGCCCAGCGTCGCGCAGCTGATGAAAGCGCTGCGCGCCGACTGGAGCGACGCCGAACTCGAGGACTACTACGACGAGGCGAAGACCCGCGAGCGGCTGTACTGAGCCGCCGGGTCAGATCTGGTTGATGCCACCGTCGACCGGGATCTCGGCACCGGTGGTGTAGCTGCTCAGGTCCGAGGCCAGAAACAGCACCGCGTTGGCGACCTCGTCGGGTTCGCCGCGGCGGCCCATCGGGATCGCGGCGGTCAGCTGGTCAAACTCCTCGAGCGCGTCGGGCCCGGGCAGGAGCTGGTGGGCGAAGGCCTCGAGCCCCGGGGTGTCGGTGGCCCCGGGACTGACCGCGTTGACACGGATCCCCTTGTCGCGCAGCTCACTTGCCCAGGTGCGGGCCAGTGAGCGCACCGCCGCCTTGATCGCCGCGTACACCCCGTAGGCGTCGGAGCCCTTGGCGTTGGCGTTCGAGGAGTTCAGGATGACCGAGGCGCCGTCGTTGAGCAGCGGCAGCGCCTTCTGCACGGTGAACACCAGGCCCTTGAAGTCGATGTCGAGCAGATAGTCGAGGTGCTGTTCGGTGATCTCGCCGAGGCGGGCGACGTCGATCACCGCGGCGTTGGCGAGCAGCACGTCGATGCCGCGGCCGTGGTCGGCCACCACGCGGTAGAGGCGGTCGAGATCCTCGGGTTCGGTGACGTCACCCCGCACCCCGACGGCGTTGTCGCCGATCTCCTTGACCGCGGCGTCGAGTTCGGCCTGCCTGCGGCCGGTGACGAAGACGAACGCCCCCTCCGCGGCGAGCCGTTTCGCGGTCGCCAGCCCGATGCCGCTGTTGCCTCCGGTGATCACCGCTGTCCTGTCGTCGAGAAGTCCCACTGCCGCTCTCCTTAGTTCTGTACCGCTTGGTCAATAACTATGGACACCGGCGGCAGGCGTTCTATTCCCAGCCGGTCAGAGAAGTTCGATGAACTCGTCGGCGGCGGCGGTGAGCTGCGCGGGCCGCGCGCCGCCCTTGTGCAGCGCCTCGAGACCGCGCAGAAAGCTCAGCACGACGGTGGCCAGGGCCTGCGGATCGCGGTCGGCGTCGATCGCCCCGTCGCGTTGGGCCTGGTCGATGCAGTCGGCCAGCAGGGTGCGCCACTCCGCGTACGCGCGCTCGACGGTGCGTTCGACGGTCTCGTCGGTGCCCGCGAGTTCGGCCGCACTCTTGGCCATCATGCAGCCGCGCAGTTCCCGGTCGCCGGTGACGGCGCGCACCTGGGCGCGGATGTGCCGGACCAGGCGGTCGTAGGCGTCGCGGCGCGGGTCCTGCAGGTCGCGGCGGATCGCACCGAGCGCGTCGGCGACAAAGGCGTCGAGCGCGCGCAGGAACAGGCCGCGTTTGTCGCCGAACGCGCCGTACAGGCTGCCCTTGCCCAAACCGGTTGCGGTGGTGAGGTCTTCGAGTGAGGTACTCGCATAGCCGCGGGTCCAGAACACATCGCGGGCCTCGGCGATCACCGCGGCCTCGTCGAACTGGCGGGGACGTGGCATACCCCCACGGTACCCCGGTTATGGACCGTTCGGTCTACTTGACCAGGATGGCGCGGGTGTAGAGCAGATGGAAGCCGCGGCGCTGGGTGTTGTGCTGCGAGGTGGACCCCGGCTGCGTCGTCACCACCGCGACGTCGCAGCCCGCCGCCACCGCGTCGGCCAGCCGCGTGGCCACCAGGGCGGCCTGCACCCCGCGCCTGCGGTGCGCGGGAAGCGTCGCCGCCCCCACCAGCTGGGCGATCCCGTCGCGCATCTGCAGCGCCGCCGCGCCTGCGACCTCCCCGTCCAGGTAGGCCAGGTACGCCGCGGCGCCGGAGGCCACCGTGTCGCGTTCGGCGTTCTCCACCACCTCGCGGGGGAAGTCCTCGTGTGAGGGCACCCCGGCGGTGTCGGGGTGGGCGCTGTCCGGGGCGGGTGTGACGTCGTCGAGCGCGCGGCCGAGCACGTTCTCGAACGACACCAGCCGGTATCCGCGGCCGGTCAGCACCGCGCCGATCTCCGGGTCGCCGAGGTTGGACAGTTCCACCTGTACGGGGGTGTCGTGCGCGGCGTACAGCCGCTCGATCTCCGTCAGCTCGGCGTCGCTGGGCACGCCACCGAAGCCGAGGCCCACCACCTTGTTCATCGGCGAGCCGGGGTCGGCGATGCAGGCCGCCCCGCCGGCCACCTCCAGCACCACGACCGGCCTGCCGGTACGCAGGCTTGCCGCCTCGGTCGCGCCCGCGATGTGCCGGGTCTCGGCGCGCTCGATCCGTTCGGCCAGCGCCACGCCGGCAAACAGCGGGTCATTCACGGGGCCTCACCTTACGGCGGGAATGGTTTCGTCCGCCTCCGGGTTTTTCAGTTGAGAGATCACTCAACTATAGGGAGGCACACATGTCGGCACGAACCGCGGACAAGGCGCTGCGCAAGTTCAAGTGGGAGCGACAGCTGGGACGGATGGTGATGAACCCGACCGTCACCCTGCTGGACCGCTTCGGCCTGCGGGCGCCGCTGATCGTCGAGTTGGAGACCGTCGGGCGCCGCAGCGGTGAGCCGCGGCGGGTGCCGCTGGTCGGACGCGCCGACGACGAGGGGGTGTGGGTGATCTCCCAGCATGGTCGCCGCGCCGGCTGGGCGTACAACATCGCGGCGAATCCCAACGTGCGGGTGCGCGTCGGCGACGAATGGCGCGACGGCATCGCGACCGTCGAGCCCGACGACGATGTGCGCGTCCGCGCCCGCAGCTTCGGCGGCCGCGGCCGGGTCGGCCGAGCGGCGACGGCGGCGACCATGCGCGCGATGGAGAGCGATCCGATCTCGGTGCGGATCACCTACCGGTGATTTGGGTGTAGTTGGTGGCGACGAGCGCCACCAACTACACCGAAATCGCTTATTCGGGGAGGGTGTTCGACAGACGCTCGGTGGCGGCGACGTAGTCTTCGATGAACTCGAGGACCACCTCGCGGGCGGGCTTGATCTTGTTCATCAGGCCGACGCCCTGGCCGACGAAGTACGTCGCGAGCTCCTTGGCGCCCTCGTGGCCCTGCGCGGCGAGCGCGTCGATGCGGCGCACCACGGGCTCGGCGAGCATCGACTGCAGTGGTAGCGGCAGCGGCTGGCGGCCACCGGGATTCGGCGCCCAGGCGTTGGTCCAGTCCGAAACCAGCTGGCGTGCAGGCTTTCCGGTGCGGCCCGCCGAGCGGATGGTGTCACGCGACGACGCCTTGAGGAACTTCTCCTTGGTGTGCTGCTCGGTCTCGGCCTCCTCGGTGGTCAGCCACACCGAGCCGGTCCACGCGCCGTCGGCGCCCATGGCGACCGCGGCGGCCATCTGCCTGCCGGTCACGATGCCGCCGGCGGCCAGCACCGGCACGGCACCGTCGATGGCCTCGATCACCTCGGGGACCAGCACCAGCGTCGACACCTCGCCGCAGTGCCCACCGGCCTCGGTGCCCTGCGCGACGATCAGGTCCACGCCGGCCGCGACCTGCTTGACCGCATGCTCCTTGGCGCCGACCAGCGCGGCGACCGGGATCCCGTTCTCCTTGCCCGCGGCGATCATGTAATCCGGCGGCACTCCAAGGGCGTTCGCGATCAGCCGGATCGGGTGGCTCATCGCCACCTCGAGCAATTCCTTACCGGTGTTGCCCGACAGCATGGAACGGCCGAGGCGCGGCGACCCGTCCGGTTCGATGTCGTGGGCGGCCAGCAGCTCGTTGATGTAGGTGCGGTACTCGTCGGGGATCCGGCTGGCCAGATCGCTGGAGCTCAGCTTCTCGCCCTTGCCCTCGTACTTGGCGGGCACGATGAGGTCAAGGCCGTAGGGCTTGCCGTTGACGTGCTCGTCGATCCAGGCCAACTCCTGCTCAAGCCGCTCGGGGGTGTAGGCGGTGCCGCCCAGCACCCCGAAACCGCCCGCGTTCGACACCGCGGCCACCACGTCGCGGCAATGGCTGAACGCGAACAACGGGAACTCGATGCCGAACTGTTCACAAATGGCTGGTTTCACCCGACCAGTATTACTACGTTCACTCAGTTGTCGAAATCAGCCCCGCGATCACGTTCCTCACACCTGTGGCGTGCCCGGAGAACCGGCGCCGGTGTGGTCGCGATCACCGGTCAGGGCAGTTCGAACGGAAGCTCGACACCCGCGTGGGCCAGGCAGTGGGTGCAGGTGCGCTCGGTGTCGAGGCGATCGATGGCCTCGTGCACCAGCTTCTTGAACGTCGGCATGTTGCGCTCGAACTCGGCGAACACGTCGACCGCGCGGACCGCGGTGGCGGCGTCGATGCCCGCATCCAGGTCGGTCACCAACGCGATTGCCGCGTAACACATCTCAAGTTCGCGGGCCAGCACGGCCTCCGGGTAGCCGGTCATGTTGATCAGCGTGAAGCCCTGGCCGGCGAACCAGCGGCTCTCGGCGCGGCTGGAGAAGCGCGGCCCCTGGATCACGACCATGGTGCCGCCGTCGACGACACCTGGCAGACCCGTGGCGGTCTCCCGCAGCGACGGGCAGTAGGGGTCGGCGAACGCGACGTGGATGCCGCCGGAGTCGAAGTAGGTGTCCTCGCGGCCGCGGGTGCGGTCGACCAGCTGGTCCGGCACGACGACCGAGCCGGGCCCGAGGTCGGGGGTCAGGCTGCCGACCGCGCAGGGCCCGAAGATGCGCCGCACGCCCAGCGAGCGCAGCGCCCACATGTTGGCGCGGTACGGCACGGTGTGCGGCGAGTACTCGTGGTTGACGCCGTGGCGCGGCAGGAACGCGACCTCGTGGTCGCCGACGGCGCCGATGGTGATGGGCGCGCTCGGGGTGCCGTAGGGGGTGTCGACCTCCACGCGGCGGGCATCGGGCCCGAAGAAGCTGTAGAACCCGCTGCCACCGATGACCCCGATCAACGGGCGGGCGGCTCGTCGCCGCCGTCGTCGTCGAGGCGCTGCGATGCCCGGCGGACGCCGTCGCGGATCTCGAAGGCGTCGGTGGCGAATCCGCCGATCGCATTGGCGACGTCCCTGACCGCGGTGGTGATGATGGTCGCCACCTCGGTGACCGTCGCCACCCCGGAGTCGAAAATCTCCTGCACGGCGTCCTTGCGGATCTCCGCCTTGCTGAGTCGCTCCTCCATGCAGGTCAGTCTGCCACGGTCAGAGCCGAGGCACTCGGGTTGCGATCGGGCCGCGTGGGAGACTGAGGCTCGTGGCCACTTTCGCGCAATGGGTCGAGGGCGCCCGCCCCCGCACGCTGCCCAACGCGATCTCCCCGGTGATCGCGGGCACCGGCGCGGCGGCCTGGCTGGACGCCGCGAGCTGGTGGAAGGCGCTGCTGGCGCTGCTGGTCGCGGTGGCGATGATCATCGGGGTCAACTTCGCCAACGACTACTCCGACGGCATCCGCGGCACCGACGACGTGCGGGCGGGCCCGCTGCGGCTGGTCGGGTCGAAGGTCGCCTCGCCGCGGGCGGTGCTGACGGCGGCGGTGGTGAGCCTGGCGGTGGCGGCGGTCGTGGGTCTGGTGCTGGCGGCGCTGAGCGCACCGTGGCTGATCGCGGTCGGCGCGTTCTGTATCGCCGGCGCGTGGCTGTACACCGGCGGGAAGAAGCCGTACGGATACCTCGGACTCGGCGAGGTCGCGGTCTTCGTGTTCTTCGGGCTGATCGCGGTGCTGGGCACGCAGTACACGCAGGCGCTGCGGATCGACTGGGTCGGTGTGGCGGTGGCCGTCGCGATGGGGTGCATGTCATCGGCGGTGCTGGTGGCCAACAACCTGCGCGACATTCCGACCGATAAGGAGTCCGGCAAGATCACGTTGGCGGTGCGACTCGGCGACGCTAAGACCCGGGTGCTGTTCTGTGCGCTGCTGGCGGTCGCGTTCGCGCTGACGCTGGTGCTCATGCTCGCGACGCCGTGGGCGGCCGCCGGCCTGGTGGCGCTGCCGCTGGCGGTGCGCGCGTCGGCTCCGGTGCGGAAGGGACTGGGCGGCAGGGAGCTGATCCCGGTGCTGCGCGACACCGGCCTGACGATGCTGGTGTGGGCGATCGCCGTCGCCCTGGCTCTGGTCCTGGCCTCTTGATGTTCCCCCCTCAACCGCGAGCGTGCGTGTCTGCGCCCCGACACGCCGCGAAATAGCAGCATTTTGCGCACGCTCGCGGCAGGCTTAGGGGCGGTCGTTGGCACACGCGTCGAAACTACGGTTGTTGACGAAAATCGGGTGAAATCGGTCAACAACCGTAGTTTCGGCGAGTCAAGAAGAGCGCCGACTCTGACGAGCGTGCGCAAACTGTCGAGAATCCCCGGCGTGTCGTGTACAGACTCGCACGCTCGCGGTTGAGGTGAGAAAGAAGAAGGGGCTAGGTGAGCTCGGTCGGGGCGTCGGTGAGCTTGACCAGTTGCACCTCCGGGCGGGCGGGGACCTGATCGGCGAGGAACCACCGGAACGCCAGGTTGCCACGCGGATAGTCCACCGTCGTAATGGAATTCGGGTGCGACGTCATCCCGCGCGAAATCACCGCGGTGACCGTCCCGTCGGAGTTGGGCACCGCGCTGTAGCCGTTGACCGAGGTCCGCTCGTCGGTGATGCCGGCCATGAACTGGTTCCACACGACCAGGTTCCAGAAGCGGCAGTTCGGCGGGCGGTGGGTGACGACGAGCGCCTCGTCCTCCTCGAGCACGAAGCTGCCGTAGGCGTAGCAGGCGTCACGCGCCGACCAACCGAAGTTGGCGTCGGGCACCTGGTACGGATCGGCGAATTGGTTTGCCACCTGCGAGATCTCATGCCCCAGCGTGTGGTGGTCATCGACGCGGACGCCGACGGCCAGCGGCACGATCGCGAACATCGTGCGCAGCCACGCCGCACTGGCCCGCAGCGCCGCGGCGGTCTCGGCGTCGCCGTGCCGGATCGGGTCGGGCGGATCCAGCGCCTCGATCTGCCAGGTCACCGGCCGGCCCGTCAGCGGATCGGCCTGATAGTCGCGGGTCACCAGGACCACGCCGCCGTCGGTGGGGCCGTACTCGAACGAGAAGTTGCCGTCGGCATCAATGTCGAGGTCGTCGTCGCGCACCAGTGCCACGATGCGGTCCGACCACGCGCCCGGCGACGGTTCGTTGTAGGCGGTCACCGAGAAGTACACGCTGTCGCCCTTGTTGCCGCTGATGCGGTAGCGACGTCTGGGGTCGACGGGGCACATGTAGTAGTAGGCGTCGGTGTTGTCGCCACCCCAGCGGCGGTCGCGGCGGTGCGGCGTGTTCAGCTCCACCCACACCGGCCTGCTCGGCTCGGCGAACAGATAGGTGTCGAACGCGACGCCCAGCGTGGTGACCAGCATGCGGTAGCCGTCGGCGATGTGCCGGTCGTCGGTGACGGCGCGGTCGCCCTCGAGGAAGGCGCGGTCCAGCCCGCCCAGCGTGTCCAGCAGCTCACGCCACGCTTGACTTGATTCGCTCATGTGGCAATCCCTCTCGTGATCAGTTCGGCGGTGCGGTCCACCCACGTCCCGTCCAGCTGGGGCCCGCGGGTGATCAGGGCCAGAAACGTCATGCCGGCGACGGCCTCGACCACCTCGCCGGCCGTCACCCCGGGCCGGACCTCGCCGCGGGCCTGCGCGGCCGCGAGCCGGTCGGTGAGCCCGCGGGTGAGCACGTCAGCGAAGCGCTCCAGCAGCGTCGCGTGCAGCGCGGGGTCGGCGGCCATCTCGGCGACGAGGCCGGGCAGCGCCGCGCGGGCGGCGGGGGTGGTCAGCACGTCGACGGTGCGGCGCACCATCTCGCGCACATCGCCGGCCAGGGTGCCGGTGTCGGGCAGCTCGGTGCCGGCGCCGAGCGGGAAGACCGCCTCGTGCACGACGTGCGCCTTGCTCGGCCAGCGGCGGTAGATGGCGGGCTTGCTCGTCTTCGCGCGACGGGCGATCGCGTCGACGGTCAGGTCGGCGTAACCGGTCTCGGCGAGCAGGTCGACGGTCGCGCGCAGCACCGCGGCATCGATGCGCCGATCGCGGGGTCGCCCGATTTCGCCACTCATTACGAAACTGACAGTAACATAACTAGCTGTGACGCACACCACTCCCGTCGTCCTCGACGACCTCGCCGAACCCCGCTTCCCCGCCGAGGTCCAGCCGATCCGCGACATGATGGCCGCGATGGCGCCGGACTGCCCCCTCGACGCCGACGTCCTGCACGCCAAGGCCCGCGCCGAGACCGGACTCGACGACTTCGGCCCCGACGACTACCGCGACCGTCTCGACGTGTATCTCGCTGCGCTGCACGAGATTCCGACGTTGCACCCGGCGGGTGTCGTCAACTTCCACGCACAGATCCTGCAGTGGCTGAAGAACCGGCTGCTGCTGACCGACTTGCTGACCCGCCACCCGGAGATCCACGACATCGAGCTGGTCGCGCCGGTGGTGATCGCGGGCCTGCCGCGTACCGGCACCACCCACCTGCACAACCTGCTGGCCGCCGGGCCGACGTTCCGCACGCTGCCGTACTGGGAGAGCAACGAGCCGTTCCCGCTGCCGTCGGAGGTCGGCGTCGAACCCGATCCCCGCCGCCTGCGGATGGACGCCGCGGTCGAGGTGATGAACGCGGTGATGCCGCACTTCGCGCTGATGCACGAGATGACGACCGACCACGTGCACGAGGAGATCCAGCTGCTGGCCAACGACTTCTCCTCGATGCTGTTCGAGACGCTCGGGCATGTCCCCCGCTGGCGCGACTACTACCTGTCCCACGACCAGACGCCGCACTACGAGAACCTGGCCACCCAGCTCAAGGCGCTGCAGTTTCTGCGCGGCGGGCGGCGGTGGCTGCTCAAGTCACCGCAGCACCTCGAGCAGCTGCCGGTGCTGAACCGGGTGTTCCCGGACGTCGTCGTGATCGTCACGCACCGCGAGCCGGTGCCGGTGGTGCTGTCGATGCTGGCGATGCTGACCTATTCGGCGCGGATGCACTGCAGCCCGGTGCCGGTCGACGAGATCGCCGCGTGCTGGATCGACCGGCTGGAGCTGATGCTGGCCGCGCTGATGCGCGACCGCGACTCGATTCCCGCCGACCGCTCCATCGACGTCCGGTTCGACGATTTCATGGCCGACGAACTCGGCACGGCGGCACGCATTTACGACCTCGCCGGGGAGACGATGACCGGCGAGACCCGCGCGGCGATCGCCGAGTACCTGGCCGGCCATCAGCGCGGCCGGCTGGGCCGGGTGGCGACGTCGGCGGAGATGTTCGGCCTCGATCCCGACGAACTGCAGCGCCGCTTCGCGCCGTACGCGGACCGCTTCCTGAACTAGGCCGCGCGGTCGAGCAGCGCGACGACGTCGGCGCGCAGTCGCGCCGGATCGACATGCGCGGTAATGAGTTCCGTCGTCGCCGAATCGCCGCCGCGCAGGATTCCGAGCAGCACATGCTCGCAGTCGATCGTCGAATCCCGGTGCGCCACCGCCTCTCGCAGCGCGAGCTGGAGCGCCTTCTTCGCCGCCCGGGTGAACGGGATATGGGTCCGTCGGCGACGCCGGGCCGGGGGCCGGGCCGTGTCCCACGCGTCCGGACCGAGGTTGCGCCGCACCGCGTCAAGGATGGCGTACAGGTCGATCCCGATGCGCCGCAACGACTCCGCATCCTCCTCGAACAGATCGTCCGGGGACTCACGGGATTCGAGGTCCGCACGGACCGCCGTCACGGTCAGCCCGTGCGCGTCGAGAACCCGGGCCAGATCGCGGCCGGCCACCTGAAGGACGCCCACCAGCAGGTGCTCGGGCCGGATCTCCTCGGCCCCCAGTTCGTGCGCCTCCTCCTGGGCCAGCACCACGGCGATGCGGGCGTTGCGGGCGAAGCGCTCGAACATCGTCAACTCCTCCGGTTGTACTTCTTGTGCACCGCCTGCCGGCTGAGACCCAGCGCTGCGGCGATGTCCTGCCAGCTCCAGCCGTGCGCGCGGGCGTTGGCCACCTGAATCGCCTCCAGTTGGTCCAGCAGCCGCCGGATCGCATGCACGGCGTGCAGGCCGTCCCCGGGATCCGCGCTCGTCGCGAGCTCCCACGGGTCCGCCAACTGCTGGGTCATACGTCAACCGTAGTTGACATCATTCCTGTTGACAAGCGGTTGCGAATACCCTGACCGGGGTATCCGCAGCCGGCAGTCGGACACAGGGAGCAGCAATTGACCGCAGCACGGGCCACGCTCGACCGGAACGACCTGGCGCAGGCGCAACGGATCGTCGGCGCCATCTCCGAGGCGTTCTCGGCGAAGGTGGTCGGCCAGGAGAACCTGCGCGAATCGCTGCTGATCGGGCTGCTCACCGGCGGCCACATCCTCATCGAGAGCGTTCCCGGCCTGGCCAAGACGACCGCGGCGCGCGTCGTCGCCGACGCCATCGACGGCGGGTTCCGCCGCATCCAGTGCACGCCCGACCTGCTGCCCAGCGACATCATCGGCACCCAGATCTACGAGGCGGCGACCAACTCGTTCGTCACCCAGCTGGGCCCGGTGCACACCAACATCGTGCTGCTCGACGAGATCAACCGCTCCAGCGCCAAGACCCAGAGCGCGATGCTCGAGGCGATGGAGGAACGCCAGACCACCATCGCAGGCACCGAGTACCCGATCCCGGAGCCGTTCCTGGTCATCGCCACCCAGAACCCCGTCGACCAGGAGGGCACCTATCCGCTGTCGGAGGCGCAGACCGACCGGTTCATGCTCAAGGACATCGTCGCCTACCCCACCCCCGAGCAGGAGGTGGAGATGATGGCCCGGATGGACGCCGGGCTCTACGACAGGGCGCACCGCAGCCGCCCGGTCGCCGGCCTCGACGATGTGCGCTGGCTGCAACAGGTGGTGCGCCACGTCCACATGGACCGCGCCCTCGTGCTCTACGCCAGCCAACTGGTCACCGTCACCCGCGAACCCGACAGACACCTGCCCCGCCAACTGGCCCGGCTCATCGAGTACGGGGCCAGCCCGCGCGCCACCATCGCGTTCTGCAACGCGGCGCGGGCGCTGGCACTGCTGTCCGGCCGCGGCCACGTCATCCCCGGCGACATCGCGCATCTGGCGCACCGCGTACTGCGGCACCGGCTCATCCTCGGATTCGAGGCGGCCGGCGCCAACATCACCCCCGAGATGGTCATCGACGCGGTGCTGCAAGCGGTTCGAGTCCCGTAGCACCGCGATGGGCAAACATCTCACCGCCGCCCGGCGGTACTTCGCCACCGACACCCGCGGCATGCTCGAGGGCGGTCGCTACGCGCTGCTGCACACCCGCAGCCTGGAGTTCGACGACCTGCGACCCTACGTGCCCGGCGACGACGTCCGCGACATCGACTGGAAGGCCTCGGCCCGCTCCGGCCAGGTGCTGATCAAACGCTTCGTCTCCGAGAAGCACCACAAGGTCCTGCTGGTCGGCGACGCGGGCCGCAACATGTCCGCGCTGTCTCCCAGCGGAGAGCTGAAACATGATGTGGCGGTGCATATCCTGGGCGCGATCGGGTTGATCACACTGGGCCGCGCCGACCAGATCGGCATGGTGTTCGGCGACGCCCGCGGCAGCGTCAACATCGGCCAGCGCCGCGGTGAGACCCACATCGAGTCGATGCTGCACCGCTACTACACGCACACCACCACCGACAGCGGTCCCAGCGATATCGTGGGTCAACTGGACTATGTGGCAACGCATTACCGACATCCGATGCTGCTGGTCGTGGTCTCCGACGAGCCCGAGGTCGACGACCGGCTGACCGAGGCGGTCCGCCTGCTGCGCGCCCGCCACGACATGATGTGGGCCAGCGTGTCGGACATGCCCGCCGTCGGTGAGCAGCCCGGATACGACGTCGCCACCGGCCGGTACGTGTACGACGCCGCCACGCTGGGCCCGCGCGTACTGGCGGCGTACCGTCGTGCCGAACAGCAGCGGACTCAGCGCCTCGACGAGTTCATGGCCGTCAACGCCGTCCCGCACGTCCGGGTCGCCGCCAGCACCGAGATCCGCTCCCGGCTCGTCGAACTGACCGAGGTGTTCGCCCGTGCAGGATGATCTGTTGCGGTTCGTCAGCGGCCCGATGCCGTACTCGACGGCGTGGCTGTGGTGGGGGCTGCTGTTGCTGCTCGGCGTGTCCGCTTGGTGTGCAGGGGTTTTCGTGTGGACGCTGCCGTCGGAGCGGTTGCGTCGGCTGCCCGTCGCGCGGACGGTGCACGCCAGGCTGCTGCGCCGCCGCTTCGCCCGTGCGGTCCGCCGGATCACGGCCCGCCACCGCGCCGGTGAGCTCACCGCGGCCGAGGCCGCCGCCGCGATGAGCCGCACTCTGCGCAGCTTCCTGCACCAGGCCACCGGGATCCGCGCGCAGTACCTGCACCTCGACGCGATCGCGGCCGGTGAGCTGGCGGCGGCCGCACCGGTGCTCGCCGCGCTCGACGATGCCCAGTTCAACGCCGGCTCGCCGGTGGCGGTCACCGACGTCGGCGCCGAGACCGAGGAGCTGATCCGCTCGTGGCCCTGAGCTGGTGGCCGGTCGCGGTCGTCGGGTTCGCCTGTCTGGCAGGCGCACTCGTGCTGGCGCTGCTGCCGTCGACCCGGCAGCGGCAACGGCAGCGGCGCCCGCTGGCCAACACCGCGCGGCTCACCCGGCTGCCGGAGTACGCCAGGATCGTGCGCGCCCGCACGATGTCGATGCTGGTGACGATCGCGCTGCTGGTGCTGCTGTTCGCCGCCGCGGTGCTGGCCGGCGCCCGGCCGAGCGGGTTGTGGTGGTCGGTGCAGGCCGGCGAGCCGGCCGAGGACATCATGCTGTGCGTCGGGGCGCCGGTCACCGACCCCGTCACCGCGGAGTTTCTGACCTACTTCGCCGAGCAGGCCCGCACCTACGGGCCCGAGCGCATCGGCCTGACCTCGACCAACCGTCGCGTCATCCCGCTCACCCGCGACCACCAGTTCGCCGTCGAAAAGCTCGGCGACGCAGCCGAACTCGCCACGATCCCAGACGACGACGCCCGGCTACCCGCGAGAATGAGAGCGTTCACCGCGCCGGTGACCTACGTCGACTACGCCGCCAGCGCCGCCGACGTGCTCGCGCTGTGCCTGACCGGGTTCCCAACCGACGATCCCGCCGGGGACCGCCGCCGCTCCCTGATCTACCTCGGCCCCGGCGACCTGCGCGCCCCCGATGAGACCCGGCCCGCGCTGTTCACCGACCAGCAGGTCATCGACCTGGCCGGCGAGCGCGGCGTGCAGGTCAACGCGCTGGTGTCGTCACCCGGGTCGGTGAAGGACATCGCGCAGGCGACCTTCGGGCGCTACGCGCCGATCGGCCCGGACCTGGCCACCCAGCTCGACGGGATCCGCGCGCATCCGCCCGACGCCGAACAGACGACCACCGCCGTCGGGTTCCGCGGCGACGATCCGACTCTGCCGCTGGCGGTGGGTGTCGTCGCGGCGGTGCTGCTGTGCCTGGCACTGGTGGTGTTGCGGCGATGACGTTCTCCCCCGTCGTACCCGGAGTGCTGCTGCTGGCCGCCGCGGCCGTGGTGATCCTGCTGCGGCTGCTGACCATGTGGCGGCTGGCGGGCCGCCCGGGCCAGGGCTGGTCGACGGTCGGGCGGTGGTCGGGCCTGACGCTGGCGGTGGCGCTGCTGCTGATCGCGGCGGCCCGCCCGGCACTGGGCAGCGGCGCGGCGCCGACGACGGCCGACGAGGACGCCGCCGTGCCCAACGTCTTCCTGGTGGTCGACCGGTCGTCGGACGTCGCCGCTATCCGCGACGACGCCACCGCCCTGCTCGACCGCTACCCGCAGTCGCGCTTCGCGCTGATCACCTTCGCCGCCCGGCCGTCGCTGGACTGGCCGCTGTCACCTGACAACTGGAGCCTGCGCCCCGTGATCGCCGGGCTCACGCCGCTGCCGCCCGATCCGGCGGTCAACGCCGCCGCGGCCGCCAACGTTCTGCGCTATCAGCTGATCGCGGCTGGACAGCGCAATCCGCGCGCACAAAACCTGGTGTTCTACTTCGGGTCGGGCGCCCCCGGATCGCCTGCGCCGCAGGGCCGGTTCGACCCGGTGGCCGGTTCGGTGGACGCCGGCGCGGTGTTCGGATACGGCACCGACCGCGACGACGACCGGTTGCGGGGCGTCGCCGAACAACTCGGCCTGCCCTACCAGATCCGCGACCCGGCACAACCCCTGCAGACCCCGGAGGCCGCCGCGGCGCTGCCGGACCAACCGGCGCCGGTCAAACCCGACCGCACCGACCTGTACTGGGTGTTCACCCTGGTCGCCGCCGTGCTGCTGCTGTTCGAGATCTACCTGACCGTGCGCGAGTACCGCCGGGCGGCGCGCCGGGAGGTGGTGGCGCGATGACGCGCCGTACGCGGCTGCGCCGCCGCCTGCTGATCGCGTCCGCACCCGTCGTTCTGGTCGCGCTGCTGGCCGCGGCGAAGCTGATCTCCGTTGTGCTGGCTGGGCATTCGGCGGTGGCCGGCTTCGCCGCACGCGACAGCGACGCGCTGCGCGGCGCCGTCGCGACCATGCAGTGGCTCAACGTCGTCGAACCGGCGAAGGCCCCGTTCGCCGCGGGCACGCTGGCCGTGCTGGAAAACCGGTTAGCCGACGCCGACACGCAGTTCAGCACCGCACTGCAGCGCACCCCGCCCGCTCAGCAGTGCCCGGTGCTGGTCAACCTCGAACTCGTCCGCGAGCGGCAGGGCGACATCGACGCGTGGGAGAACCGGCCGGACGCCGCCCGCGAGCGCTACCTGCGCGCGCTGGACCTGGTGACGTCCGCGCCGCCGGGGTGCTTCGGGGGCAACGACGACCCCGACGAGCAGCGGCGCGCGGTGCGTGCCGACGCGGCGGCGCGGCTGATGGCCAAACTCGACGGGCTCGACGATCCCCCACCGCCCCCACCGGCGGCCGCACCACCACCGCCGCCTGTCGCGGCGCCGCCGCCCGCCGGGGTGGCGCCGGACGACCCGGACCCGGTCGAGCGGCGGCTGGAGCCAGGCGACGGCGACCCGCTCGACAGGCTTCGGCAGGTACTCGCGGATTCGGCAGCCAGCTAGCCGGTCGCGGTGCTGGTCCAGTACTCGGCGATACGGCCGTTGGCAATCCGCAGGATGTCGTTGCCGGTGAACCGTTTCGGACCGTCCTTGGCCGCGCCGGTACCGATCCAGCGGGCCGCGAGCAGGTCGCCGTCGAAGAACGGCTCGACCTCGATGACGAACTTCAGGTCGGCGAACATCTTCTGCGTCTCGCCGACGACCTCCTGCAGCTCGTTCGGTCCACGTACCTCTCGCCCCGGCCAATGGCCGACGAAGTCCTCGGTCACCAATTCGGCCGCGACGGGTTCTCCCGCCCACAGCTCGTTCAACCAGCGTCCATATAGGGTCTTGGGAGAGGTCATGACCGTTACTTACCCGGCGAAAAGTCCGGATGCAATCCACCGTCCCGACCCGCCTGCGAGGCAGCACAACCCCTGTCGGTTGCTGGAATCGCGGCCCGTTCGGAAAAGCCGCACTTCCGCACCCGTCACGCGCTGGGCGGAAAATCTGCTGGGAGCGTCAATTTCTTAGCTGACGCCGCTGCGCGTTATCCGGTAACGACTTGGTCACCCGAGTGCCGCGAGTAACGCGTCGACATCGGAGTCGTCGTTGTACAGGTGAAAGCCCACCCGCACCGCGCCCGCGCGCACCGACGCGCGCACCCCGGCGGCGGCGAGCCGGTGGGCCGCGCCGTCGATGGGCAGCGACACGATCGCCGACGGGTGCGGCGGCAGACCCAGCGCGCCGCGCACCCGGTCGGCCAGCCCGACGGCGTGACGCTCGACGGCGGCACGGTCCAGCGAGGCCAGCCAGGGCAGCGTGTGGGCGGCGCCGAGCACGCTGAACCACGTCGGCGACAGGTTGAAACGGCGGGCGTCGGCGGCCAGCCGTAGCGGAAGGCCGTAGATCGACTGCCACGGGTCCTCGCCGGCGAACCAGTTGGCCGTGTGCGGGGTCATCAGCCGGCTCATCCGGTCGCTCACCGACATCATCGCGGTGCCGCGCGGCGCCAGCAGCCACTTGTACACGGCGGCGACGGTGACGTCGGCCCAGTCCACGTCGAGGTTCATCCACCCGGCCGCCTGGGTGATGTCGATGACGGTCAGGGTGTCGGCGCCGTCGAGGGTGCGGCGCAACGCCGCGGTGTCCAGCACGGCGCCGGTGGCCGACTGCACCAGGCTGACCGCGACCACGTCGTAGCGGTCGGCGGTGGCGACCAGTTCGTCGGCGGGCACCTCGGTGACCGTCACACCGCGGCCGGTCTGCGCGGCGAACGGAAACGTCGTGCTGGTGAACTCACCGGGTACGACGGCGACCCGGCTGTCGTCCGGGATCGCGGCCGCCACCAACCCGAGCATCCCGGAGACCGAGCTGCCCATCGCCACCGACTCCACCGGCACCCCGGCCAGCGCCGCGTAGCCCGTCCTGGCGGCCCGGGTGTGCTCGTCGAAGGCGGGTACGTCGAGTGTCCCGGCCCGCCAGTGGGCGATGCAGTCGTGCAACGCGTCGACGACGGACTCGGGCGGCAGGCCGTAGGTGGGGCTGTTCAGAAAGCCTGCGGCGCCGGCGAACTTTGCTCCGAAGGCCTCGCGGACGTCGGCTGACGTCATGAGGAGGGCGGCTCGTCCCCGCGCAGCCGCGCCTGCAGTTGCTCGCGGTCGCGGCGGCGGCGCTCGTCGAACGCGGCGATGCTCGCGGTGGCCCGGCGCCGCAGCGGCGCGAACACCCACATACCCAGCGGCAGCGCGATCACGATCGCGAACAGCATGGCCACGACGAGCGGGAACTCCTGCACCCCGAGCACGCGGGCGGCGCCGAAGATCAGCCCCGTGAGGACCGCGACGAGGAGCAGTCGCGCCAGCACATAGGCCAGCACGTCGACGACCAGTCGAGTTGCCGGGCGAGCATCAGACACGAACCGAGCGTACCCATGGCGCGTATATTTGAGCCAAGGAGGTTTTTCGTTCGTGGCATATTTGCTCGTGACTCTCGTGCTGGCCGCACTGATCTATGTCGGCTGGCGGCTGACCCGAGACTCTTCGAGCCGTCCGAAGACCCGCGTGATCGGGCCGGACGACGACCCGGAGTTTCTGCGTCGGCTGGGCCAGGGGGACAACCCGCGGCCCTAGCGGCGCGCCCCCGGGAACCCGGCGGCGACCACGGCGGCGAGTTCGATCAGGGCCTCCCTGGTCGCAGGCTTGAGCCGGTCGAGGCTGATCTCTGCGCCCTCCTCCAGGTGCGGATCGAACGGAACCTGCACCACCGCCCGGCAGCGCCGGCTGAAGTGGTCGACCACCTTCTTCATGTCAACCTTGCCTGAGCGCGGGCGCACCGCGTTGATCACCGCGATCGAGTCGCGCACCAGTTGCTGATAGCCGTGCGCGTCGAGCCAGTCCAGCGTCGCCGAGGCACTGCGCGCGCCGTCGACCGATCCGGTGCTGACCACGACCAGCAGATCGGCCTTGGTGAGCACCGCCGACATCGCCGAGTGCATCAGACCGGTGCCGCAGTCGGTGAGCACCAGGCTGTAGAACCGTTCGAGCACCTCGAGCGTGCGCAGGTAGTCCTCGGAGCTGAACGCCTCCGACACCGCCGGGTCGCTCTCGGAGGCCAGCACCTCCAGCCGGCTGGGGCCCTGTGAGGTGTAGGCACGGACGTCGCTGTAGGCCTGGATGCCCTCGGCGTCGCGCAGCAGGTGCCGCACCGTGGCGGGGGTCTCCAGCGGCACCTTCTGGCTGAGGGTGCCCCGGTCGGGGTTGGCGTCGACCGCGATGACCCGGTCACCGCGCACCGAGGCGAGGGTGGCACCCAGCGTGGCGGTCACCGTCGTCTTGCCGACGCCGCCCTTGAGCGACAGCACCGCGATGCGGTAGCAGCCGCGCAGGGGCCGCTGCACCTGCGCGGTGAGCGCGCGGCGGCGCTGGGCCCGGGGGCCCTCCCCGAGGTTGATCAGCCTTCCCGAGCCGTAGTACAGCCATTTGCGCCAGCCCTCCGACGGCGGGCGTCTGCGTTCGCCGAGCAGCGCGACCGTCGACAGGTCGAGATACGGCGCCGGGTCGGCACCGGGCGGCGGGGACTCGTAGAAGGGCGCGGGGGCTACCGGTGCGACCGGGAAGCCGTGCGGCGGAGTCGGCGCGGTCCACTCCGGCGGCGGCGCGGCCGCAGGGTCGATGAACCGGCTCTGGGCACGGAATCCACCTGGCGCGTAAGCATTTTCGGACACAACCCCCGGAGGGGCGGCGTCGTTCGCGCGTCGATCCGCGGGCGGATGGTCTGACACGCCGAAGGTCTCCCGGGGGTTGGCTTGGCTTTCGCGGTAGAGCTTAGCGAAGACGTGCCGAATGTCACCCCGGCAAAACCACCTCAGGCGCGGCGGGGCGCCGACTCGACCCGGGTTGCGCGGGGGATCGAGCAGGCGCGCCGCACCTGGCGGGGCCGCCGGTGTCCGGCCGGCCAGGGCGTACCCCTCGGTTCGCCGTCAGCCCGACGGTCGCGGCCCGCGGTCCGCGACCTGTCGCCCCCACTCTCGCTGCGCTGACGGCGCATCGTCACGCCCTTCTTCGGAGTATCACAGCTAACGCCGCCAAAATCCAGCAGAAAGTACGAAAAATCGGTCGACATCAAAATTCAGCAAAGTGATTTATGAAAATCAGGGACTTTCCCCAGTTAGAGCGCATTTGTTCAATGCTGCTGAATTACAGCAGCTATGTAAATATTGCCTGTTCAAATACCGGGCAGCCTGACCGCATTTTGACGGCTACGGTATATACAGCAACCTCAGCCGACGCCCGCGTAGGAGTGTAGGCCGACGGTGACGAGATTGATGAAGAACAGGTTGAACACCATCGCCGCGAAGCCGACGACGTTGATCCACGCCGCCTTCTTGTCGCGCCAGCCGGCGGTCGAGCGGGCGTGCAGATACGCCGCGTAGACCACCCACGCGATGAACGACACCGTCTCCTTGGGATCCCAGCCCCAGTAGCGGCCCCAGGCCTCCTCGGCCCAGATCGCCCCGAAGATCACACCGAACCCGAACACCGGGAACGCGAAAATCGTGGTGCGGTAGGCGATTCGATCCAGCGTCTGCGGATCGGGCAGGCGGTGCACGATGCGCGCGAGCACACCCTGCCGGTCCGGCTCGCCCAGCGGCGACATCTTGAGCAGGAACAGGATGCTGGCCACACCGGCGACCAGGAACACCCCGGAACCGAGGCTGACCACCGACACGTGGATCGGCAGCCAGTACGACTGCAGCGCGGGCATCACCGGGGCGGCCGAGGTGTAGAGCCAACGCCCGGAGACCGTCAGCAGGATCAGCACCGGAACCAGCACGAACACCCACAGCGAGCGGTACTGCGGCCGGCGCAGCACCACCGCGGCCGCGACCAGGCCGCAGAAGCTGGTCAGGTTGATGAACTCGTACATGTTGCCCCACGGCACGCGGCCGGTGGCCAGCCCGCGCAGCACGATGCACACCGCCAGCAGCAGGATCCCGAGGTAGGCCAGCGCCAGCCCGGCGCCCCCGACGCGCTCGTCGAAGGAGCGCTTCGGCGTCTCGGCGATCACCCCGGGCGCCGCGCTGCCCGCGGTCACCGCAGCGCCGGCACCGACGAGTTCGCGCCGCTCGACCTTGCGGCCACGCTGGTAGGCCAGTTCGACGGCCAGCAGCAGCAGCGCGCCCACCAGCACCAGCACCGACGACGTGAACGCCCAGTCCGAGTACCGGGCCAGTCCGATGTCGATCTGCGTGGTATTCATTCGACCTTCTCTCCCGCGGGCTGCGCCGCCGTCGCCTCAGGCAGCAGACGCTGGGTCAGCCGCTCGAATTCGTCGCCCCACCCGGAGTTGTCGGTGCGGGCCAGCCCGCCCAGCTCGACGGATACGGTACCCGCACCGGCGGGCGTGATCCGAATCCAGACGCGGCGCCGCCGGACCACCAGCGACACCAGCAGACCGGCCATCATGGTCAGCGCGAACACCAGCACCCACACCTGCGCCGGATCGTGGGACACCTGCACGTTGATGAACGGGACCGCGCCGTCGAAGCGCACCACGGTGCCGTCGTCGAGGCGGGTCGACTCCCCCTCGCCGAGGTTGACCCGCGCCTTCTTCACCAACCGGTTCTGCTCGAGCAGCCGCGGGTCGAGGTCGAACAGCGACTGGGGGCGCCCGGTGTCCAGACCGGTGTCGCCCTTGTAGATGTCGACGGCGACGGCGGGGTCGTTGAGCGCCGGGAAGCTCGACGACAGCAGGGTGCCGTGCAGCATCTCGGTCGGCGCGAACAGCCCCTGGATCGCGATCTGGTTCTTCCGCCGTTCGTCGGCGTCGGGGTACGTGCCGCCGGGCGGGTCGAACCGCATCACGCCCGACGACAGCAGCGTGAGCTGGTCCTCGGGGCGGAACTGCAGCGTCTGGGTGCGGGTCTGGCCGTCCGGGAAGGTGACGGTGAACGTCGGGGCGTACCCGTGGCCCTGCAGGTAGACCCGGTCCCCCCCGACCCGCAGCGGCTCGTTGACCTTCAGCCGGTACGGCCGCCACACCCCGGTGGCCAGGTCCTCGCCCGCCTGGTACTCGATGTCCGCGGCATACGAGGTGGCCTGCCCTGATGGCAGGTAGTCGGCCTGGAAGTCGTTGACCCGCAGGCAGATCGGATACAGCGAGGTGCCGTCGACGGTGTTGCCGGCCCGGAACGAGTCGAATGCCGCCGGGGAGGCCGAGCAGAACCCGGGCCCACCGTCGGCGATGACGATGACATGGCCCTCGTAGCCGAACAGCTTGCCCGCGGCGACCGCGACGAGCAGGCCCAGCAGCGAGAAGTGGAAGACGATGTTGCCGAACTCGCGCAGGTAGCCCTTCTCGGCGGACACCTCAACGGTGTCGCCGTCGGTGCGGGTGACCGTCCGCCAGCCGCGCAACCGCTCGGTCGCCGTCGCCGCCAGGGCCTGCGGATCGCCGGACACCTCGGCGGTGTGGTGTTTAGGCAGCCGGGCCAGGTTGCGCGGCGCGGCCACCGGGGTGGCGCGCATGCTGCGGAAGTGCTCGATCAGCCGCGGGGTCAGGCAGCCGACCAGCGACACGAACAGCAGCACGTAGATCGCGGTGAACCAGAAGCTGGAGAACACGTCGAAGGCCTGCAGCCGGTCCAGCCACGGCCCGACCGTCGGGTGCTCGGCGATGTACTCGGCGACCTTGGACTCGTTGAGGCTGCGCTGCGGCAACAGTGCGCCCGGCACCGCGGCCAGCGCGAGCAGGAACAGCAGCACCAGCGCGGTGCCCATCGAGGTCAGGGTGCGCCAGGTGTTGCGCGCGTAGGCGAGGATCCGACTCATCTCAACTCAAATCGGTAACGTCACGTCGCTGACGAAGGCGTCGCGCACCCAGGACACGAAGTCGTTCCACACACCCGTCACCAGGGCGGCGCCGACCAGGATGAGCAGCACGCCGCCGAAGATCTGGATGGCCCGGGTGTGGCGGCGCAGCCAGGCCAGGCCCTGCACCGCGCGCGCCGAACCGAAGGCCAGCAGCACGAACGGCAGCCCCAGGCCGAGGCAGTAGGCGATGACGAGCGCGACACCGCGGATCACGTTGGCGCCGTCGGTGGCCGAGGCCACCGCGATCACACCGGTTAGCGTCGGCCCCAGGCACGGAGTCCAGCCCAGCGCGAACACCGCGCCCAGCAGCGGTGCCCCGCCGAGCGTGGACAGCTGCCGCGGGGTGAACCGGGCCTCACGCTGCAGCGCCGGGATGAAACCGACGAACACCAGGCCCATCACGATCGTGACGATCCCGCCGATGCGTTGCAGCAGAAGCTGATTGGTGATCAGCGAGGTGGTCATCCCGAGCACCGCGACGGTGCCGAGCACGAACACGACGGTGAACCCGGCGACGAACAGTGCTGCGGCACCCGCCACCCGCAGCCGGGTCGCCTTCGTGGCGACGGACCCGGCGGCGCGGTCATCGACGACCCGGTCGTCCACACCGACGACGGCGGCCAGATACGACAGATAGCCGGGCACCAGCGGCACCACGCACGGTGAGGCGAACGACACCAGCCCGGCCAGCGCGGCGACCAGGAAGGCCAGCACGACCGGGCCGCCGGTCATCAGCTCGGTCACGACGCAGTCTCCGGTTGCTCCGCGGCCAGCCGCTCCACCACCGGCTGCAGGTCCTCGGCCAGCAGTTCGCGCAGGAACACCGCGGCCACCCGGTGCTCGCGGTCGAGCACCACCGTCGACGGGATCACCGTCGTCGGATAGCGGCCGCCGAAGGCGATCATGGTGCGCATCGCCGGGTCGTAGATCGACGGGAACGTGATGTCGCGGTCGATGAGGAAGTCGCGCGGTGCGTCGATGTTGTTGTCGCGCACGTCGATCCCGAGGAACGCCACCCCTTTGTCCTTGGTGGCGTCGTACACCTTCTGCAGCTGGGTGATCTCGGTGCGGCACGGCCCGCACCACTGGCCCCACACGTTGATGACGACGACGTCGCCGTCGAAGTCGTCCAGCGAGATGGTCTTGTCCAGGTCCCGTAGGTCCGGGCCGGACAGTGGGCCCGGTCTACCGCGGTCCGCGGGCGGGTCGTAGAAGATGTCGGTCTGCCCGCCGGGAGCGACGAACTCGAAGGTGCCGCCCTGGGCGACGGCGTCGTCACCGGTGGAGCAACCGGCCAGCGCGACAACCGCCGCGCAGGCCAGCACAACCCACCGTCTCACTGCCCGGCCAGCTCCGAATAGCCCCAGCCGACACAGGTGTCCCCGTCGAAGTAGAACGACGTCACCGACGCAAGGTTGCACAACCGCTTTGTCGGGAAGTGGTGCAGCGGGTGACCGGTCATCGCGCGCCGCAGCGTCTCCACCGGCAGCTGGTGCGACACGCACACCGCCTCGTGGCCGACCGCTTTCTCCCGGGCCCGGTGCAGCGCCGCGGTCATCCGCGCCGCGATCTCGCGGTACGGCTCCCCCCACGACGGTCGGCGCGGGTTGCGCAGGTGCCACCAGTTGCGCGGGTCGCGCAGCGCACCGTCGCCCGGGGAAACTCGTTGTCCCTGAAAGACGTTCGTCGACTCGATGAGGTCGTGGTCGGTGTCGATAGTCAGCCCGTGGTGCTCGGCGATCGGCGCCGCGGTCTCCTGGGCGCGTTCCAGCGGGGACGCCACGACGTAGACGATGTCGCGGGTGGCCAGCCACCGGGCGACCGCCTCGGCCTGGGCCCGGCCCCGTTCGGACAGGTGATAGTCGGGCAGCCGGCCGTAGAGGATCTTCTCCGGGTTGTGCACCTCACCGTGGCGCATCACATGAACGATGGTTCGATCGGCGCCTCCGGCAGCAGAAGTCCGATCGGCGCCTCCGGCACCAGAAGTTCGAGTCATGCCGGCTTGACCGCCTCTGCGGCCGCGCGCGCCGCACCCGGCAGCACCTCGGCGATGCGCTCGAACGCCGCGTCGTCGAGAGCCGTTGACACGAACCATGTTTCGAATGCGCTGCACGGCGGGTAGACGCCGCCGTCGAGCAGGGCGTGGAAGAACGGCGGGAACCGCCACGTCTCGGCCGCGCGGGCCTCGGCGTAGTTGCGCACCGGCTGGTCGGTGAAGAACACGCTGAACATATTGCCCGCACGCTGAATCTGGTGTGCCACACCGGCTTCGGTCAGCGCGCAGCCCAGCAGGCCGATGAGCCGGTCGGCGTTGGCGTCCAGGGCGGCGTAGGCGGCGTCGTCGGCGGCGCGCAGGGTGGCCAGACCCGCCGCCATCGCGACCGGGTTACCCGACAGCGTGCCTGCCTGGTAGACCGGCCCGAGCGGCGCGAGCCGCGACATCACCTCGGCGCGACCACCGAACGCGGCCGCGGGCAGCCCGCCGCTCATCACCTTGCCGAAGGTGAACAGGTCGGCGTCGACCGGATCCAGGCCGTACCAGCCGGCGCGGCTGACCCGGAAACCGGTCATCACCTCGTCGCTGATCAGCAGCGCGCCGTGGGCGGCGGTGATGCGGCGCAGTTCGGCGTTGAAGCCGGGCAGCGGCGGGACGGTGCCCATGTTGCCCGGGCTGGCCTCGGTGATCACGCAGGCGATCTGGTCGCCCAGCTCGGCGAACGTCTCCTCCACCGCGGCGACGTCGTTGTAGGGCAGCACGATGGTGTCGGCGGCCGCGGCGCCGGTGACGCCCGGCGACGACGGCAGCCCGAGGGTGGCGACGCCGGAGCCGGCGTCGGCCAGCAGCGCGTCGCTGTGGCCGTGGTAGCAGCCGGAGAACTTCACGATCTTGGGCCGGCCGGTGTAGCCGCGGGCCAGCCGCAGCGCGCTCATGGTCGCCTCGGTGCCGGAGTTGACCAGCCGGATCCGTTCCACCGGCGCGACCCGGCCGATGATCTCGGCGGCCAGCTCGCTCTCCGCGGGGGTCGGCGCGCCGAACGACAGCCCGTCGGCCGCCGCCCGCTGCACGGCCGCCACCACGTCGGGGTGGGCGTGGCCGAGGATCATCGGACCCCAGGAACCCACCAGGTCGATGTAGCGGTTGCCGTCGGCGTCGGTCAGCCAGTAGCCGTTGGCCGAGGTGATGAACCGCGGGGTGCCGCCGACGGAGTTGAATGCCCGTACCGGGGAGTTGACGCCACCGGGGATCAGATCGGACGCGTCGGCGAACAGTTTCGCGGACGCCTCGGTTCTGCTCATGCCGACCAGTGTTCCAGCTGAATCGGAAGCGTCCAACTACAGGGTGTAGTGGCTGCTCCCGGCGCACCGACCGGTGGTGGCGCGGATCACACCTGGGCGCAAGGATGAAGGCATGCAGCTTCCGCAGTGGCTCGCGCGGTTCAACCGCCACGTCACGAACCCGATCCAGCGGCTGTGGGCGGGGTGGGCGCCCACCTTCGGCATCCTCGAGCACGTCGGCCGCCGATCCGGCAGGACGTACCGCACCCCGCTGACGGTGTTCCCCACCCGCGACGGGTTCGCCGTCCTGCTGACCTACGGACCCGACCGCGACTGGCTGAAGAACGTCACCGCCGCGGGCGGCGGCCGGCTGACCCGCCGCGGCCGCACCGTCGAGGTGCGCGATCCGCGGGTGGTGTCCAAGGCACAGGCCGCCCCCGAGGTCACCGGCTGGATGCGGCTGCTGTTTCCGCGGCTGCCGTTCCAGCAGGCGGTGCTGTTCACCCGGGGCTAGCGCAACAGCGCCTCCCCCAGCGTCTGCCCGGGTTGCACACCGGGCAGCACGGCGAACACCGCCGAGCCGATCGTGGTGATCCACGGGTTGAGCCCGTCGGCGTCGGCCAGCCGCCGCTGCACCGGCACGAACTGCGTCGCCGGGTCGCGCTGGTAGGTCGCGAACAGCAGACCGCTGTCGGTGGTCTGCCCGGGCGGCGGCGGGTCGTCGTAGTTGTAGGGCCGGCGCAGGAACCGCTCCCCGTCGTGGCGCGGACGGGCCAGCGCGACGTGGGAGTTCGGCGCGATCACCGGGATCCCGTCGACGGTGGCGGTCAGGTCGGGTTCGTCGGTCTCGCGCGTGCCGGTCAGCGGTGCCCCGGTGTCCAGGCGCCTGCCGACGACGAGTTCCTTGGCCTCGCGGTCCAGTTCGTCCCAGGTGTCCAGTTCGGCGCGGATGCGGCGCAGGATCATCACGGTGCCGCCGGCGAACCACGGCGCACCCGCCCCGTCGTCCCACACCAGCCGGTCGAACTCGGCGTCGCCGCGCAGGTTCACGGTGCCGTCGATCTGGCCCATCAGGTTGCGCATCGTCGCCCCGGAGCGGTCCGCGCCGTGGGCGTTGCGGAACCCGGCCTGCCGCCACCGCTGCCGGGTCAGCGACCGGACGTTCTTGAGCATGACCCGGGCGGCGTGGGAGATGGCGACGGGGTCGTCGGCGCACAGCTGCAGCAGCAGATCGCCGCCGCACCACCGCGGTTCGAGCCGGTCGGTGCGAAACGCCGGCAGGTCGCTCAGCGTCGGCGGGCGCAGATGCGACAGCCCGGCCCGGTCGAACGCCGACCCGCCCAGCCCGACGGTGACCGTCAGGCGGGCGGGGCGTTGCGCGAGTTCGGGTTCGGTGTCGGCCAGCGCCGGCGTGCCCTGGGTCAACCGCTGGGCATCCGAGGTCCACAGCCGCAGCACCGCTTCCAGTGCGTCGCGGACACTACGGCCCGGCTGCGGGGCCAGATCGAGCGCGACGAACAACGCGTGCGCCTGCGGTGTGGTGGCGACGCCGGCCTGGTGCGGTCCGAAGAAGGGTTCGGTCGCGGTGCCGAAGCCCTCGGCCCCCGCCGCGGAGCGGGCGGTGGCGCAGCCGGTCAGTCCCGCGCCCGCCAGGACGGCGGCGCCGCCCGCGACGAAGCGGCGCCTGCTGACCCGCTCAACCATGGTGGTGGCCACCCCCACCCTCGTCGCCGTGGTGGTGTCCGTCGGGCGCGTATTCCTCGTTGCCGCCGGCGAAGTCGCGCACCTGTGCGGTGACCGGCAGCGTCGAGCCGTCCTCGAACCGCAGCGTCACCTCCACATCGGCGCCCGGCAGCAGCGGTTCGGTGAGGTCCATCAACATCAGGTGGTCACCGCCCGGGATCAGCTCACGGGCCTCGCCTGCGGGGATGGCCAGCCCACCCTCCTTCTGCCGCATGGTCTTCGCGCCGCTGTCGTCGGCGACGACCTCGTGGATCTCGACGGTGCCTGCCTGCGGTGAGGTGCCGCCGACGATGCGGACCTCGCGGGCGCCGGTGTTGGCGATGCTGCCGAACACCGCGGCCATGCCGGTGTCGGCGGCGTTGGCCCACTGGTCTTTGACCCAGACCGCCTCGGCCATCGGCCCCTTCTCGGGCTCGGCCGCACATGCCGTCGTCAGCAGTGCGGTGGCGGCGGTCAGAGCGGTGATCGTGCGAATGATCTTGTGGTTCATGGTTATCGGCTTTCTGTGTGAGCGGGGCGGCGGCGTCGGGCGATGACGGTCTCCACCGTCAGCGCGAGGAGCAGCGAGACGCCGAACGCGGGATAGATGACGCCGAGCACGGTCAGCAGGACCTTGGCGGTGCGCGGAATCGCGGGCTGGTCGGTGGGTACGGGAAGGCCGGCGCCGCCCGGCGGGCGGCGCTTCCACCACATCAGCAGCCCGGTGGCGACACTGAGCAGCACACTGAGGCAGGCGGTGGTCGCGATGACGCGGGTCAGCACCCCGTACTGGGTGCCCATATGCATGGCGATGCCGAAGCTCGTCGCCCGCGCCAGCGCGCCGTCGCGGGCGGCGGTGGCGTCGGCGATCGTGTTGCCGGTGAACTGGTTCAGGTACAGCGTGCGCTGTTCGGACAGCCGCTGCGGCCACGGGTTCACCACGACGTAGCTGCCGTAGGCGTCGCCGGAGTCCGACGGCGGGATGATCGCGTATCCGGGCACCATGTGTTCACCCTCGGCGATGCGGTTCACGTCGTCGAGTGACAGCCGTTGTGGCACAGCCCGATCCGATGCGTACACCGGATCCTCGGTGGCCGCCCAGGGGATCCGCCTGCCCAGCCGGTCGTAGTCGCCGAGCGTCGCCGGGGTGGACGCGGCGTCGACCGACTCCGACGGGGTGAGCGTGGACGCCAGCGCCCGCCAGTTCTCCCCCCAGTACCGCGACCAGGTCAGACCGGACAACACGTAGCCGATGAGGATCACCGCGAGCACCACGCCGGTCAGGGCGTGCACGTCGCGCCAGCGGACCCGCCCGCCACGGCGCCACCGCACGGTCAGCAGCGGTTTGGCCGCCTCGGCGGCGCGGGGCCACCACAGGTAGATCCCGGTGGCCAGCAGCACCAGGATCCACACCGCGGTGATCTCCATCCACAGGTTGCCGATGCCGACCGGGATGGTCGCCTCCGGGTAGCCGGCCGGGTCGATCAGGTGCCCCAGCGACGGCAGCCGCACCTGCGGTCCGTCGTTGCCGAACAGTCGGTGCACCTGGTTGGCCCAGCCGATCAGGCCGGACAGCTCACTGCGCTGGCCGAGGTAGCGGCCGGTGTAGGGGTCGACGAAGACCTGCGTGACATTGCCTTCGGCGGCCGGGTACTCGGCCGCGTCCGGTGCCACGAAGTCGACGCGGGTTGAGCGGTCCGGCTCCGGCGGCGGGATGACGGCATCCAGGACGTAACCGGGGCCGACGTGTTCGCGCGCCGTCGCGACCTGGTCGTCGAGCGGGACCGGGGTGCCCTGGCGTTCCACGGTGAGCAGGTCGCGGTTGAGCCAGGTGTCCAGCGGCTGGCTGTAGAGGATGACCAGCCCCGAGCAGGCCAGCACGATCAGCGCGGGGGCGGTGAACAGGGCCACCCAGAAGTGGGTCCGCCAGAGCCGGCGGGTCAGGGCGGCGGGGGTGACAGGGGTTTCGGGAGTTTCGGGAGTTTCGGGACTTTCGGAAGTGACCGAGACAGCCACAGTGGCGTGTTCCTTCACAGGTGAGGCAGCACGGGGCGCGGGTGAACGCGCAGCGACCGCGCGGAAACGCGCGGTGTGACAGAAGAGCTTTCGATCCGCTAGGCGGGCAGCAGGGCGGCGCGGGGTGGCGCGCGCAGGCCCAGGCCGGAGGCGCGCAGCGCCGACTGCGCGACGATGTGCCGGGTGACGAAGCGGCGGCGCCGCACGTTCGGCTGCCGGCGCTCGGCGGCGAACAGGCGCAGCCAGCACAGCACCGAGGCGCAGACCGCGTACAGGTATTCGGCGGCGCTGATCGCGGCGCCGAGCAGGATCGCGCCGGCCAGGTGTGCGGCCGCCATCGCCCACGGCAGCGTCATGTCGTGGGCGGCGACGGTCAGGGTGAGGTGGCCGAGAAGCTGCGCGGCGAGCAGCCCGCCACTGGTGACGGCCAGCCGTGCCCGGCGCCCGTCGACGGTGACGCCGGCCAGGCCCGCGCCGACGACCGCGCACACCAGCGCGGCCACGACCAGCGCCGCGCCCGACGGCAGATGGCCGCCTGCGCCGGTGTGTGCCCCCAGGGTGACCGCCGCTGAGCACACGCCGACCAGCGCCCCGCGCAACCAGCGCGCACGCGATCTCGATGTGCTCACGGTAAGCACCTTACGCCCGGCTACTACGCCTCTTAGTAGAACGCCGACCGGAAGTGAGGCAGCGCACCCGGCACGACCGTCCGCGCGCCCGGCCCACAAAATTCCGGGCAACTGGCTTTTTATTTTTTCTGGGGTATGGTCGCGAATTGACGGGAGAAATGCTAGCAGGAGGTGAGAATGGCTAGTAAGTCTCAGGCCAACGTTCTCAAGAAGCCGAAGATGTCACTCAAGGAGCGGCGCGCACTCAAGCGCGAAAAGCTGGCTCAGGAAACGATTCCCAGGCGCAAGAGGGCCGCCGGATAACCACGGTAGCTGATCCGGCCGACCATTTTCTGCGCATTTCCGACGAATTTTCCGCATTTAATGGTCGGCCGGATTCGTGCTGCCTGGAGAAATTCGAAAAGTCACGAGAAATACACAAAAAAGTAAAGGAATTGCACCCTGTGAGGACAGTGGATCTGGCAGGTGAGACCCGCACGGCGATGCTCACGACCTCGCCCGTCACGGTGAACCTGGTGCTCAAGGAGCTGCTCGACGACCTGGCCGACACCGCACCGCCGGCAGAGCAGACAGCGGACTACCGGAAGGGGTTCAGCGCGGGCATCCGGTTCGTGCGGATCTGTGTCCTCGACGAGATCGCCGCGGTTTCCGGCGGTCTGGCCCGGGTCCCGATGGCGGCGCGACGGCACCGCGAACAGCAGCGCATCCGCACCGCCCTGCAGACGATACGGCGCCGGGTCGCGGAGCAGGCCACCCCGGGCGACGACGACAGCGCCGCCGGGTACCGGGACGCCGTCGCCGTTGCGCTGGAGATGATCTCCCGCCTGATGAGGCGGGCGGCGGAGAGTGAGGAATGACAGTGGGAATGACAGTGAGTAATGACATGGTCATGCTGTACAGCGACCCGGTGAGCGACGACGTGTCGCGAGCCATCGCCGACTCGTGCCATCGGCACGGGATCACGACGCATTTCCGCCACGCCCTGTGCGGCGGACCTTCGCGCGCGTCACCGGACGACACCGCGCACCGGGAGTCCGCGGCGATCGTGGTGGCCGCCGCGGACGCCGAATCCCTGTTCGGGAAACCTCTTTCACCGGCCCGCCGCCGGTTGCGCACCTGTGCGGACACCATCCGCGACGCGGCGCTCGACGCGGCCGGATCCACCGGTGCGGGCCGCGTCCTGGTGGTCTGCGACGCTCGGCGGCTGTCGTTCGGGCAGCGGTTGCGGGCCGAAAGGTGGGCCCGCGATCTGGCCCATCGGATCGGCTACGAGGGCCGCATCAACGGGCTGCCGGATCTGACGACCGGGTATGCGGTCGTGGAGACCGAGGCCCACATCTCGCAGCTGGCCGATGCCGTGGTGCGCTGGCATCTGCGCGAACCGGACAACTCCGGGTTGGGGGCGCACAGCCCACCAGAGCGGGTCAACCGCGCGGCCGCAGCACCGCGCGGATCGGCCCCTTGGCGACGGTGGTCAGCGGCACGTCGGTCTCGAACGTGTCGTCGCACGACCGGATCTGCATCGCCCGGACGATGGTGGCCAGCGCCAGCGTCGTCTCCAGTCGCGCGAAGTGCTCCCCGATGCACGGCCGTCCGCCGCCCAGGAACGGCAGGAACTCCCAGCGGTTACGCGCCTTGACCTTGTCCGGGGTGAACCGGTCCGGGTCGAACTTCCACGGGTCCGGCCAGATCTCCGGATCATGGTGCAGCGCATACAGTCCCACCGCCACCAGCGTGCCCGCCTCGACGCGGTAGCCGTCGACGGCGATGTCGCGGGTGGCCAGCCGCGCCACCCCGGCCGCGGGCGGGCACAACCGCAGCGACTCGTGCAGCACCTGCAGCGTGTAGCCCAGCCGCGGAACGTCCTCGGGGGTGATCTCGCGGTCGCCGATCGCGGCGGCCTCCTCGGCGACCCGGTCCTGGATCTCCTGATGGTGGCCGAGCACCCACAGCGTGTGGGTGAGCGCGGTCGACGTGGTGTCGTGCCCGGCGAGCATGAAGATCAGCAGGTCGTTGGAGATGTCGTCGTCGGCGATCGGCAGCCCGGTCTCGGGGTCGCGGGCGGCCATCAGGGCGCGCACCAGCGGGGCCTCGCGGTCCGGGTCGGTGCGGCACGCCGCCACCATCTCGTCGGTGAACTTCTTCATCTCCGCGACCGCCTCGAGGGTGCGGCGACGGGCCGGGGTGGGCAGCCAGTGCGGGGCGCGCACCGGCCGGAACGCCCGGTCGGTGGTGTAGGACGACGCGAGATGCATGCAGCGCGCGATCATGTCGCCGCGCTCGTTGAGGTCGACGCCGAACACCGCCCGCCCCAGCGACTGCATCGCGACCTGGCGGCACTCGATGTCCAGGTCGACCTCGCCGCCACGCGGCCACCGGTCCACGAATGCCTGTGCCGCCCCGGACATGTGGCCACCGAAGTTGCGCACGCTCTGCTTGGTGAACACCGGTTGCACCGCGCGTTTGCGGGGCCGCCACAGGTCGTTGGGCAGCACCCACAGGCTGTCGCCGGCCACCTTGCGGACCTCGTCGTGATAGATGCAGCGCTCCGACGACGCGTCGAGCCGGCCCAGCACGTCGCGCATGCCGTTGGGCGACATCACCGCGACGATCGGCGGGTAGAGCCACTTCGGGCCGAACTGGATACGGGTGATGCGGCCACCGGCGTTGCGGATGACCTCCTGGCCGGTGTCGAGCCGACGGATGAGCTTGACCAGTTGCCACACCGGCAGCGGGTTCTTCGGCACCAGCGGCAGCGACTGAACGTCCGGCGTCGTGGTGGCGGTCGCGCTCATGTCATCGATCATCGGTCACGCGCCCAGCGAGGTCCAGGTCAGGGGCGCACCCTCGCCCTTGGTCATCACCGTGTGCGGCATGACGCGCAGCCGGTAGGGGCTCAGCCGCAGCACCGCGAACCGGTCGGAGGTCGGTCCGTCGCGCCACTCGTGGATGATCCGCGGGTCGTAACCCACCGGTTCGGGCGCGTTGGCGAACTTGTCCCACACCGCGATGCGGGTCTCGTCGTCGGAGTACCACTCGACCAGGCACTCGGCGCTGCAGGTGTCGTGGCTGGGTGCCCAGTAGCTGACCGACACGTCGGGGTGCACGGACAGGTGCCGTCTCTTGACCGGGGTGGGCACGGTGGCGATCCAGCCGAACAGGTCGGTGCCGTCCCACTCCCAGATCGGGTGCAGGATGCGGGTGCGCGGCCGGCTGTCGGCGTCGACGGTGGCGACCGTCGCCCACACGATCGAGTGCGCCATCTCGATGAAGGCCGGTGCGATCTGTTCAAGAGGGGTCACACAAGCCACCCTAGGCGGGGCTCAGCTCTGCTTGGTGTCCTTGCCGAACTTCGGATTTCCGTCGTCGTCGAGCCAGTCGTTGACCGGGGTGCCGGACACCGATCCGCCGGTGCCGGGCATGACGGTCGTCGGCCGCTTCTCCTGGTAGGCCTTGTGCATCCGGCTGGCCTGCTGCCGGTGTGCCTCGGTGATCTCCGGCTTCTCGGTCGGCGGCGCGGGCTCGGGTTCGTCGAGGACACGGTGGTGTTCGTCGGTGCGGGGTTCGGGGCTGTCGCCGGTCATATCGCTGGTCATACCTACGACTGCCCCGCGTGCCGCGCGACGAAACGCGGCACGCTCAGCGGGCGGGCGCGGCCCGCAGCGCGGCGGGCAGGCTGGGCAGGAAGTGTCTGGTGGCGAAGTCGCGGATGTCGTCCTCGCTGTCCAGCGAGCCGACGCTGGGCAGCATGAGCACCATCGCCGCGTAGCGCAGGATCGTGTCGGCCAGCTCGTTGACGGTCTGCTCGCCGATGCGTTCGGCGAAGCCGTCCGGGAAGATCACCTTCAGCGCGTCGGCCATCCGCGCCACCGCCGCACCCCAGTGCTGGTGGGCCAGCTCGAGCACCAGCGCCGGTTCGTCGGTGATCATCCGGTCCAGCACCCGGTGGTGGCGGAACTTCAGGATCGACAGCGTGAACGCCTCGACGTACGGGTTCGAGGTGGGCGCGGCCCTCTTCACCTCGGCGGCGATGTCGGCGAACAGCGTGACGTTCTCGCGCTCGACGACGGCGGCCACCAGTTCGTCCTTGTTGGCGAAGCGCCGGTAGATCGTGGTGCGGCTGACGCCGGCGCGGCGCGCGACGTCGTCGAGGGCGACCCGGCGCAGGCCGTGCCGCTCGAACTCGACGACGGCGGCGTCGAGGATCCTCTCCCGCGCGGGGTCAGGCCGCCCGGGCATAGCCGCGGCGGGCGTAGCTGTTGTAGCGCACCTTCATCGGCAGATGATCCCACACCCAGTTCACCGGCCGGGACCGCCAGAACGCCGCGAACCGCTGGTAGCGCCGCTCCTGGCGGTCGCTCCACGGTAGGCCGAGCATCTCGCGGGCCTGAGGCGGCATGCCGCCGGTGGTCAGGAACGCCGCGACCGGGTTGAAGACCGGCGAGATCAGCCGCCACGCCCACGGCGGCACGTTCTTCGGGCACGGGAAGCCCTTGGTGACGTAGCCGACGCCGTACTTGGCGGTCTTGTGCGCGACGAGGACCTCGTTGAGCATGTGGTCCCAGTACTTCTCGAACTCGTCGTAGGTGGCCGGCATCGGGCGCTCGCTGACGCCGTAGCGCCGGTACCAGGTCTTGGACTCGAGGTAGATCTGTTCCTTCTCCTCGCGGGTCAACCGCTTGACGAAGGTGTCGGCGAAGTAGAGCACCTGCTCGACGAACGTGGCGTGCGCCCAGAAGTACGTCTCCGGGTCCAGGGCGTGGTAGCGCTTACCGCCGAACTCGTCGGGCATGGTGCCCTTGATCTCGGTGTGGAAGTCGCGCACCTGGGTGCCGGGGTTGTCGTCGTCGGACCCGTAGACGGTGTTGAAGATCGGCGGCATCGACCGCTTCACCCGTGCGGCGGTGTCCTTGAAGAACACCGAGTGGTCCAGCACGCCCTGCCCGAGTTCGGCGAGCATGTTCTGCAGCACCGCGGGCCGCGGGCCGATCAGGAACATCCGGTTGTCACCGAAGTACTTCCACACCAGCGACTGTGGGCCCAGCGGCAGCGCGTCCTGCAGTTCCTGGGGCTTCTCCGCCAACTCGGTCATGTGCAACAGTGTTACAAATTCCGAACTTTGTACCAACCTGCTGTGAGCAGGCTCACCATCGCCCGCTCGTCCGCGAACGAGAAGCGGTGGCTGTGATCCCGCTCTCGGAGCAGCCCGGAATGCTATTTCGCGGCGTGCTCGCCCGATCGGCGCACCCGGCGCAGGCGTGCGACGCCCAGCACCGCCAGCACCCCGGCCACCGTCAGCAGCATCAGCGCCAACCCGACGTAGGGCGCGCTGTACTCGATCGACGTGGTCGGCGGCTCACCCTCCAGCACCGGGGCGACCACGACCGACCTGCCCGCCGCCAGCCAGCTCAGCACGGCGCCGACCAGCGCGGCGGCGGCGATCACCAGTTCCGAGACCGCGCGCGCTCTCATGCCGGCGGGATGCGCTCTTCGACCAGCTGGGTGAGCTGCTGGCGCAGCTTCTGATGCTTGCGGGCCCACGCCTGGGCGGTCCGGTCATTGGTGAGCTTGAGCCCGATGCCGGTGCGTCCGCGCGGCACGCCGGTCAGCTCGCCGAGCGCGCGCGCCGACTGCCACTTCGGCGCCTCGGCGCCGGTGGCCTCGGGATACACCTTCACGATCTCGGAGGTGCGGATGATCTCGGTGCCCTGACGCAGCGTGTCGGGGGTCAGCTCGACGGAGGTGTGGATCCGGGCCGCCTTGACCTGGATCGCCAGAAAACCGGTGACCAGCACGAAGAACAGGCCGGGGATGAGCCATTGGAAGCCGTAACCGGCCGACGCCTGGATCAGGCCCATCGAGATGCCCGCCAGCGGTCCGGCGATCAGCCACCACCAACTGGCGCCCTGCTCGTAGAACAGCACCTGCGGCGCGGGGTTGGTATCCGTCACGACGCGTCCCCTTCGCTCGCGCTGGACCGGGTGATCAGGATCGCGCCCGCGAACAGCGGCAGCGCCGCCACCAGCGTGGGCCAGAACAGGATGCCGACCACCGACAGCACCACCAGGTATGCGACCAGGGCCAGCGACAGCGCCAGCGCCGCCCGGCGGAACCGCTCATCGGCGCCGCGGCGGACCCGGCCGACCAGGAAGGCCATCGCCCCGCCGGCGAGGATGGTCAGCAGCCCGGCGACCCGGAACACCGGGTAGTCCACCGTCGCGGTGATCATCCCGCCGGTCATCACGATCACCGAGGCGGCCACCCAGCACCAGAACGCGGCGGTGACGACTCGGGGTCGGGGCACAGGAGCGCTCATGATCGGGTCAGCGTAACCGGTCACCGGTTGAAGAAGTCGTTGGCGTCCTTGCGGTGCAGCAGGAAGGCTCCGCCGGCGATCAGCACCACCCCGAGGATGGTGGCGACCGCGAACGTCACCGCGGCCACCGGCGGGCGTTCCACCCCGAACAGGTTCATCCCCGCGTACACCGCCGAGGCGACCCCGCCGCCGGTCAGCACGGTACGGGTCCACCGGTAGCCCTGGCGCATCAGGAACAGGAAGGTCAGCACGATCGCCGCGATGATCAGGGTGAACACCACCGACAGGCCCAGCACCGGGGCGGGCAGATGACGTTCCCGGCCGAGCACGAAGACGTCGACGATCTGCCCGATCACCATCAGCGGCAGCGCGACGACCCACAACCAGAAGCCGGTCTCCACGTCCTCGGGACGCGTCCCGGGCGCGACGGGCGGGGTCACGCCAGCCAGCGGGCGGCCTCGGTCGCCCAGTACGTCAGGATGACGTCCGCGCCCGCCCGGCGGATGCCGGTCAGCGTCTCCAACGCCACGGTCTGCAGATCGATCCAGCCGTTGGCGGCGGCGGCACTGATCATCGAGTACTCGCCGGACACCTGGTAGGCGGCCACCGGCACCGGGGACAGCTCGGCGGCCGCGCGCACCACGTCGAGGTAGGCCATCGCCGGCTTGACCATCACCATGTCGGCGCCCTCGTCGATGTCGAGGGTGATCTCGTGCAGCGCCTCGCGCGCATTGCCCGGGTTCTGCTGGTAGGTGCGACGGTCCCCCTGCAGGCTTGAGGCGACCGCTTCGCGGAACGGGCCGTAGAAGCCGGACGCGAACTTCGCGGCGTAGGCCAGGATCACGGTGTCGGTGTGCCCGGCGGCGTCCAGCCCGTCGCGGATGGCGGCCACCTGACCGTCCATCATGCCGCTCGGCCCGACCACGTGTGCACCCGAATCCGCTTGCGCCACAGCGAGTTCGACATAGCGCTTGTTGGTCAGGTCGTTGTCGACGCGGCCCGCGGCGTCCAGCACGCCGCAGTGGCCGTGGTCGGTGAACTCGTCGAGGCAGGTGTCGGCCATCAGCACGGTGTCGTCACCGAGGTCGGCGGACAGGTCGCGCAGCGCGACGTTGAGGATGCCGTCCTCGGCCACTCCGACCGCCCCGGTCGGATCCTTGTCCTCGTCGCGCGGCACCCCGAACAGCATCAGCCCGCCCACGCCGGCCTCGACGGCCTCGGCGGCCGCGCGGCGCAGCGAGTCGCGGGTGTGCTGGTACACACCGGGCATCGAGGCGATCGGCCGGGGTTCGGTGATGCCGTCGGCGACGAACATCGGCAGCACCAGGTGCCTTGCCTCCAGCGAGGTTTCGGCGACCAGCCGGCGCAGTGCCGGTGTCGCGCGCAACCGGCGGGGACGATGCCTGGGGAAACCCACAGCCGACTCCTCGGGTCTAGCGGCGGCGGCTCTTCTTACGCGGCGGCGGCAGTGCGCCCTCGGCACGCAAGCGGGCGGCGTGCTCGGCGAGCGCGTCGACGAGCGGGCCGACCGCCGCGACCTCCGGCTGCACATCCACCCGGAGCCCGAACTCCGCTGCGGTCTCAGCGGTTTTCGGCCCGATGCAGGCGACGATCGTGCGGGCGTGCGGCTTGCCCGCGATGCCGACCAGGTTGCGCACCGTCGAGCTCGAGGTGAAGCACACCGCGTCGAAGCCGCCGGTCTTGATCATCTCGCGGGTGTGCGCGGGCGGCGGGGCCGCGCGCACGGTGCGGTACGCCGTGACATCCTCGATCTCCCAACCGCGTTCGCGCAGCCCCTCGGCCAGCGTCTCGGTGGCGATGTCGGCGCGCGGCAGCAGCACCCGGTTCACCGGATCGAAAACGTCGTCGTAGGGCGGGAATTCGTCCAGCAGCCCCAGCGAGGACTGCTCACCGCTGGGCACCAGTTCGGGGTTGATGCCGAACGCGCGCACCCGGTCGGCGGTCTGCTGGCCGACGCAGGCGATCTTGACGCCGGAGAACGCGCGGGCGTCCAGGCCGAACTCGTTGAACTTCTCCCACACCGCACGCACCGCGTTGGTGGAGGTGAACACCACCCACTGGAACCGGCCGTCGACCAGACCCTTGACCGCGCGCTCCATCTGGGCCGGGCTGCGCGGCGGTTCGACCGCGATGGTGGGCACCTCGATCGGCAGTGCGCCGTGGCTGATCAGCCGCTCGCTCATCTCGCCCGCCTGGTCCTTGGTGCGCGGCACCAGCACGGTCCAGCCGTACAGGGCGCGGCTCTCCCACCAGTTCAGCTTGGCGCGGTTGGTCACTGTCTTGCCGATCGTCACGACCAGCGGGCCCGTCAGGGTGCCTGCCGGCTCCAGCCCGGCGGGCAGGTCCAGCACACCCTTCTCCAGCAGCCCGGACAGCGTCGTCTCGATCGAACGCTGTTGGCACGTCGTACCGTTCGCGGTCACCACCACCGGCGTGCTGTCGATCAGACCGTGGTCGATCAGCGTGCGCGCGGCATCCGGCAGGTGCGTCGCGGTGGCGTTGAGGATCAGCGGCCCGGGCGCGGCGGCCAGTGCGGCCCAATCGACTTCGGGGTCACGCACATCGGCGACGGTGTGCGTGGAACCCAGCGGCAGCCCGGCGTACGTCGGCACCGCGGTGGTGTCCGGCAGACCGGGCACGATCTCGAAGTTCACATGCGACTTGGACACCGCCAGCACCTCGGCGATCACCGCGTCGACCGACAGCGGATCGCCTGCCACCAACCGGACCACGTCGGCGCCGTTGCGCGCCTCGGCGGCCAGCATCTTGGCGACCTCGGCGGGATCGCCCACCGCGGACCGGATGTCCGGGCCGCCGGGCACCGACGGCGTCTCGTCGGCCGCGGACTTGTCGGCCTCATCGCTCTTGGCGTCGGTCTTCGCGTCGTCGGTCTTGGCGTCGCTGTTCGCGTCGTCGCTGTTGGCTTCGCTCTTGGCAGGCTCGCTCTTGGCGGGCTTCGCGGGCTCGGGACCCGAGGCCGGCGGCAGCTCGGAACCCGCCAGGGCGAGCACGGCTTCCGGCACGTCGGGATCGGTGAACACCAAAGCGGCGTTGGCGAGCACGGTGCGCGCCCGCGTCGTCAGCAGACCGGGGTCGCCCGGTCCCGAGCCGACGAACGTGATGCGGCCCGGCTTCGGCTTACGGCCTCGCCCGCTACTCTGGGCAGTCATCTCAGTCACTCCGCTCTGCAGCTTCAGGTGGCATCCGCCATGAGCTCGCGCGCCCCGAGTTCGAACAGCTCCTCGGCGACCGAGAACCCCAGTTCCCGGGCCCGGTCGGGTGTTCCGACACCGGACGCGCGGATCACGTCGGATCCGTCCAGTGCCGCCACGCAAGCGCGCAGCGACACCTCTTCGAAGACGTTGCCGTCCTCATCGATGGACTCGACCACCTCCGCGATCGCGCCCACCGGTGCGGAGCAACCCGCCTCCAGTCGGGCGAGCAGGGCGCGCTCAGCGGTGACCGCCGCGCGGGTGTCGGCGTCGTCCAACTCCGCCAGCAGCGCGGCGAGCTCGGTGTCGTCTGCGCGGCACTCCACCGCGAGCGCACCCTGAGCCGGCGCTGGCAACATCTGCACCGGCTCCAGAGTCTCGGTGGCCTCGGCCAGTCGTCCGATACGGGCCAGACCCGCCCGGGCGACGACGATGCCGTCGAGTTCACCGTTGCTTACCCTGCTCAACCTGGTATCTAGGTTGCCTCGTAGGGGGCGGATTTCCAAACCGAGACCCAGTGCTTTAAGCTGTGCGGCCCGCCGCGGGCTCGACGTGCCGATCACCGAGCCCGCTGGCAACTCTCCGAGCACCAGTCCGTCGCGGGCGACAAGCACGTCGCGAGGGTCCTCGCGCGGGGGGATCGCGGGTAGCTGCAGCCGCGGGTCCCCGGCGGTCGGCAAATCCTTGTGCGAGTGCACCGCGCAGTCCACCTCGCCGGCCGCGATCGCCTCGCGCAGCGCGGCGGTGAACACCCCGACGCCGATGTCGACGATCGGGCCCTGGTTGCGGTCGCCCTCGGTGGAGACGATGACGAGCTCGGCCTCATGCCCGCGGGCGATCAGCGCGTCTCGGACGGTACCGGCCTGGGTGGTCGCCAGCAGGCTCCCCCGGGTGCCTATGCGGATGACAGACAAGCGCTATTCGGCCCTATCGAAATCGGTTGAAAGAGGCGGTATTTCATCGGCGCGCGCGACCAGCGGCAGCTCCGGCTGGGCGACCGCGTCGACGGCGTGCTGGTCGAGCTCGAACAGTTCGCGCAGCGCCGAGGCGTAGCTGTCGCCGCCGGGCGCGCTGGCCAGCTGCTTGACCCGCACCGTCGGCGCGTGCAGCAGCTTGTCGACCACCCGGCGGACGGTCTTGGCGACCTCCTCGCGGTGGGCGGCGTCCAGGTCGGGCAGCCGGTTGTCCAGCCGCAGCAGCTCGGCCTCGACCACGTCGGCGGCGCGCTGACGCAGCGCGGTGACGGTCGGGGTGACCTCGGCCACCCGCTGGGCGGCCAGGTAGTTGGCCACCTCCGCGGCGACGATCGCGCGGGCGGCGTCGGCGTCGACCGCGGCGGCCTTGGCCGACGGTTCCCGCAGGATGCGGTCCATGTCGACGACGTGCACGCCGGGCAGGCCCGCCACCGCGGCGTCGACGTCGCGCGGCATGCCCAGATCGCAGATGACCAGCTGTTTGGGCTCGGCGCCGTGGGCCAGGCCGCGGTGCACGTCGGCCAGCGACACCACCGGACGCACCGCACCGGTGGAGCTGACCACGACGTCGGCGTCGGTCAGCAGCGGCGGCAGGTGGTCGAACGGGAACGCGTCGGCCTCGATGCCCTGCTCACGGATGTTCTCGGCGAGCCGGGTGGCGCGCGGAAGGCTGCGGTTGACCACGTGGATGCGCCGCACCCCGGCGCGGATCAGGTGTTTGGCGGCCAGCGAGCCCATCGAGCCCGCGCCGACCACCACGGCCTTGCGGCCGTCGAGGGTGTCGAGCTTCCTGGTGGCGATGTCCAGGGCCACGGAGACCACCGAGGCGCCCGCGGCGTCGATCCCGGTCTCGGAGTGCACCCGCTTGCCGACCGACAGCGCGCGCTGCGCCAGGTCGTGCAGGGTGCGGCCGACGGTGCGGTTGGCCTCGGCGGTCGCGTAGGCGCGGCGCACCTGGCCCAGCACCTGCTGTTCGCCGACCACCGCGGAGTCCAGGCCGGAGGCCACCGCGAACAGGTGCTCGACGGCGGCCTCGGCGTAGCGCACATACGCGTGTTTGGTCAGCTCGGCCAGGCCCAGGCCGGAATGCTCGGAGAGCACCTGGCCGATCACCGACAACCCGCCGTGGAACGCCTCGACCACGGCGTAGACCTCGACGCGGTTGCAGGTGGACAACACCATGGCCTCGGTGACGAGCGAGGACTGCAACACCTGTTCGACGATCTTTGCCTGATCGGACTCGTCTGTGCTCAGTTGCTCGAGGACCGACACCGGCGCGCTGCGGTGCGAAACCCCGAAAAGCAGCACGCTCACGGCATCATCACCACGGCGTCCACGGTAGCCCTTGCGCAGCTGGGAAACCAAATTCACCAGCTATTTCGGGGCAACTGTAAGCGCTACCGGCAGGACCTGCCGGGACCGGCGCGGCTAGGTCGCCAGATCGGCCCGCAGCCGGGGCTCGTCGACCTCCCAGTAGCTGTGCTCGCGGCCGTCGAGCAGCACCACCGGCAGCCGGTCGCCGTACTCGGCGCGCAGCGTCGCGTCGCCGGCGGCCGCGGCCTCGTCGACGTCGGTGACGGTCAGCGCGAACCCGAGTTCCTCGGCCAACCGGGACAGCTGCTCGCCGACCGCCGTGCAGATACTGCAACCGGCCCTGGTCAACAACTCCACCTGGTGCTCCACACAGCCAGTATCAAGACCAGCGCATCAGCCGCGGTGACTTAGGGTTGACTCGTGTCTCGATCCGGTGATGCAGAAGTTGTGCAGCAGCAACTTGCCGGTGAGGCGAGCGCGGAGGTGGCTGCCGAGCAGGTGACCACGCCGCCCAAGCCGCCGCCCGACCTCACCGCGGCGGCGTTCTTCGACGTCGACAACACCCTGGTGCAGGGTTCGTCGCTGGTGCACTTCGCCCGCGGCCTGGCCGCGCGCAAGTACTTCACCTACGCCGACGTGGCGAAGTTCGTGTGGGCGCAGGCCAAGTTCCAGCTGACCGGGCGGGAGAACAGCGACGACGTCGCCGAGGGCCGGCGCAAGGCGCTGGCGTTCATCGAGGGCCGCTCGGTGGCCGAGCTGGTGGCGCTCGGCGAGGAGATCTACGACGAGATCATCGCCGACAAGATCTGGCCGGGCACCCGCGCGCTGGCGCAGATGCACCTCGACGCGGGCCAGCAGGTGTGGCTGGTCACCGCCACCCCCTACGAGCTGGCCGACATCATCGCCCGGCGGCTGGGGCTGACCGGGGCGCTGGGCACCGTCGCGGAGTCCGTCGACGGGGTGTTCACCGGCCGGCTGGTCGGCGACCTGCTGCACGGCACCGGCAAGGCGCACGCGGTGCGCTCGCTGGCCATCCGCGAGGGCTTCAACCTGCGCCGCTGCACCGCCTACTCGGACAGCTTCAACGATGTGCCGATGCTGTCGCTGGTGGGCACCGCGGTGGCGATCAACCCCGACGCCGACCTGCGGGACCTGGCCCGCGAGCGCGGCTGGGAGATCCGCGACTTCCGCACCGCGCGCAAGGCGGCCCGCATCGGGGTGCCGTCGGCGCTCGCGCTGGGCGCGGCGGGCGGGGCGCTGGCGGCCGTCGTGTCCCGTCGGCACGAAGGCCGCTGACATCCCCCGTTAAGACTGCGCTGATAGGCTCGCGACCGCGAACTTTTTCGTGACGAGACCGGGCGAGGAAGAAGAAATCATGGCGATCGCAGAAGAGATCATCGGGACGCACTACCGGTACCCCGACTACTTCCAGGTCGACCGGGAGAAGATCCGCGAGTTCGCCCGTGCCGTGAAGAACGACCATCCTGCGCACTTCACCGAGGAGGCCGCCAAGGAGTGCGGCTACGACGGCCTGATCGCGCCCCTGACGTTCCTGGCGGTGGCCGGCCGCAAGGTGCAGGAGGAGATCTTCAACCAGTTCGACGTGCCGATCAACATGGAGCGGGTGCTGCACCGCGACCAGAAGATCGTGTTCCACCGCCCGATCGTGGCCGGGGACAAGCTGTTCTTCGACTCCTACCTGGACTCGGTCACCGAGTCGCACGGCGCGGTGGTCACCGAGATCCGCGGTGAGGTCACCGACGAGGACGGCAACCCGGTGCTGACCAGCGTGGTCACCGTGATGGGTGAGGCGCAGTCCGACACCGAGGCCGACGAGGTGACCGCCCAAATCGCCGCCGCGCGCGACGCCGCGATCAAGGGCATGATCGCCAAGCAGAACGGCTAGCCGAAGAAGGTGTTCCGGCGGGTGGCCAGCAGCTGATACAGCGTCTGCTGGATGGTCTCACGCACCTGGTCGGTGAGCTCGAAGGTGACCATCGGGTCCTCGGCGGCCGACTCGTCGTAACCGGCGGTCTCGATCGGCTCACCGAACTGGATGTGCCACTTCGACGGCAGCGGCACCATGCCCACCGGACCGGCCAGCGGGAACAACGGCGTCACCGGGAAGTACGGCAGCCCCAGCAACCGGGCCAGCAGCTTGACGTCGGCGATCATCGGATAGATCTCCTCGGAGCCGACGATCGAGCACGGCACGATGGGCGCCCCGGTGCGCAACGCGGCCGACACGAACCCGCCGCGGCCGAACCGCTGCAGCTTGTAGCGGTCCTTGAAGTGCTTGCCCAGGCCCTTGTAGCCCTCCGGGAACACCGCGGTCAGCTCGCCGGCGGCCAGCAGCCGGTGCGCGTCGGCGGTGCAGGCCATGGTGTGGCCGGCCTTGCGGGCGGCCTGGCCCACCACCGGCAGGTCGAACACCAGATCGGCGGCCAGCAGCCGCAGGTCGCGGTGCGCCGGGTGGTGGTCGTGCACCGCCACCGACGCCATCAGCCCGTCGAACGGCAGCACACCGGCGTGGTTGGCGACCACCAGCGCGGCCCCGGTCTCGGGCAGGTTCTCGATTCCGCTCACCTCGACGCGGAACCAGTTGTTGAACAGCGCCCGCAGCATCGGCAGAAAGATGGCCTCGTTGAGGTGCGGGTCGAAGCCGAACTCGTCGACGGTGTAGTCGCCGGTGATGCGCTTGCGCAGGAACTCGGCCACCGTGGCGATGCGCTGGGCCAGCTCGTTGGGGGTCTGCTCCTCAGTCGACGCGGCACCGCCGCGGCGCTCGTCGATCTCGCGGACGACGGCCGCCAGCTCCTCGGCCGCCGCGGGATCGGACAGCACCGAGGGATGGCGACGCGCGCTCTGGGCGCGGGCGGCGTTCCGGCGCGCGGCCGCAGCGCGAGTCGAGTTTCCGTGTAGCGGAATGACTTTCGCTTTGGATTCGCCCGCCACTGTCGTTACCTTCTCCCCCACCCGATTCAGATACTGCGCTTACCGACCCCACCTCTGCGCCACTGCGACAGCGCTACTCTCCACTGAGCGTACCCATCGCGGGTCAACGATCGGAGTCAATCCTCGGCCCCGGACGTAATCGTCAAAAGCCTCCAACGTGGTCCACTTCGGGGTATAGCCGAGTTCATTTCGCATCCGTGTGGTGTCCATGACGCGGCCATAACTCAAGTAGTCCAGCTGCTCGCGATCGAGTTCAGTGTAGCGAGTTGCGCGCAGAAGCGAGTCCACAGCGCGAAGCGCCGGACGCGGCACCGGCAGCGGGATCCGGCCGGCCCGCCGGATCGCCTGGCTCATCATGATGATGCCCGACGCCCCGACGTTGAACGTGCCGGGTTTGCCGGCCAGCGTGGCGCGCTCCAGGGCGCCCAGCGCGTCCTGCTCGTGCAGCAGCTGCAGCCGCGCGTCGTGGCCGACGACGGTGGGCACCACGGGGCTGGCCAGGTAGCGCGACAGCGCGGTGTCCATCGCCGGGCCGATCAGGTTGGCCAGCCGCAGGATCGTCACAGCGATGTCGGGCCGGCGCCGGCCCAGGCCGCGCGCGTAGCCCTCGATGTCGATGCTGTCGCGGGCGAACCCCTCGCCGGGTGGCCGGCGCGCGCTGCTGTCCTCGGTGAACATCACCGGGTCCCGTGAGCTCGAGCCGTACACCTCGGAGGTGGACTTGAGCACCACCCGCTTGACCGACGGCGCCTTCTGACAGGCCGCGAACAGCTGGATCGCGCCCATCACGTTGAGCTCTTTGAGCGTGGCCCGGCCGCCGGACCGCGGCGCGTAGGAGGCCGCGGCGGCGTGCACCACCGTGTCGACGTCGCCGTTGCGGATGACCTTGGCGATGAAGGGATTCCGGATGTCGGCGCGCACGAACTCGGCGCGGCCCATCCGGCGCAGGAGGTCCTTGCTCGGCGTGATCGCGTCCACCGCGATCACGTGGTCGATCAGCGGGTTCTGCGCCAGCCGGGCGGTCAGGTAACCGCCCAGGAACCGGCACGCCCCGGTGACCAGAACGACCTTCGGGTACTGCACCGCGTCGTGCGAGTCCGACCCGTTGTGTCCTCGCCCGTCGGAATCCATACCCGGTCAGCCTAGCGGCCGAACGCCGGAGTTACTTGCCGAGTTTTCTGCGCTGCACCCGCGTACGACGAAGCAGTTTGCGGTGCTTCTTCTTCGACATGCGCTTGCGACGCTTCTTGATGACTGAACCCATGGACTCCGTGACCTACTCGGACTGAAAGCATTGTTGACTGACCCGGTTACCTTACCGGGCTGCCCAGGCAACCGCGAAAACGGCCCGACCGGTACCGGAGGCCCGGCTGGGCGTCAGCCGGCGTCGAAGTACGAACTCTCCAGCATGTCGTGGACGGCCTTGGCGTGCACGCGGAAGGAGCGGCCGACCCGCACGGCGGGCAGTTCCCCGTTGTGCACCAGCCGGTACACCGTCATCTTGCTGACCCTCATCAAGCTCGCCACTTCAGCGACGGTGAGAAATTGAGCTCGCGGCTGTTGACCATCGAAAGCAGCGTCACGCGCCGACTTGCCACTGGCCGAGTCCCGCGAGGATGGCCCGTTCATAGACGTCATCGCAACCCAATCATTCAGGCACGGGCAGTCCCAGCGGCTTCCCCACCGCTGGCACCGACCCGCACTTACACGAGGAGAATAGCGTGGCGGGTGGTGTTACTGCGACGGGTGTGGGCGATTTATTGAATTACTCGGATGTAATTCTGAGCTGCTCAGAGCGGGTTTTTGCGGCTTCCACCGCGGCGGCCACCGCGGCCCGCAAACCGCCCCTCTCGAGTTCGCGCAGACCAGCCGCGGTGGTACCCCCGGGAGAGGTAACCTGCGCGCGCAGCTGGGCGGGTGAGGTGTCCATCACCACGCCGCCGCCGCTCTCCGCGGCGGCGGTCGCCTTGTCGAGCCGATCCAGCAACATCGCGGCCGAGCCCGCCATCGTTTGCACGACGAGTTCGGTGGCGACCGAGCGGCTCAGCCCGGCCTCCACGCCGGCGTCGACGAGCGCCTCGACCATCAGGAAGAAATAGGCCGGCCCGGAGCCCGACACCGCGGTGACGGCGTCCAGCTGCGACTCGGGCACCGTCAGCACCCCGCCGACGGCGTCGAAGATCGAGGCGACCTCCTTCATCTGCTCCTCGGTGGCGAACCGGCCCGCCGCGATGGCGCTGATGCCGCCGCCGACGAGCATCGGGGTGTTCGGCATCACCCGGATCACCGGCGCGCCCGCGGGCAGCTTGTTCTCGAAGAACTGCGTCGGCACGCCGGCGGCGACGGTGACGAAAACCTGCTCGGCCATGTCGCTTTCGGCGTCGGTGACGCCGGCGACGATCTCGTCGACGACGCTCTCCACGTCCCCCGGCTTGACCGCGACGATGACGTACTGCGCGTGCCCGACGGCCTCGGCCACCGACGTCACCAGCACCGAGTAGGTCTCGGCGAGGTACTTCGCACGGGCCGGGTACTTCTCGGCCACCACCAGGTCCTTGACCTGACGCCCGGCCCGCAGCAGCCCCGACAGGAGCGCCTCACCGATACTTCCGCCACCGACAATCGCGATTCTGGCCATGCCGGAAAGCATTGCAGACGAGTCTCGGGCCGGTCTCGGCACCGTCACGAAGCCGGTCTGGCGGGCGCTTTGGCGGGCAACCGGATTCGGCGTGGTTACGACGCGGCGGGCACCATCGCCAGCTGACGGCTCTGCAGCACGATCTGTCCCGTGCTGTCGACCACGATGTGATCCTCGTCGAACCAGTCCTGCCCGATCTGCATGGTGGTGCACATCACCCGCAGCCAGCCGTCGGCGGGCCTGGCCCGCAGGTAGGCGGTGAACTGGATCGTCGGCGCCCACCCGAAGCGGTTCACCCCGAACGTCACCGGTGCCGACACGTCACCGCACAGCAGCGCGAACAACACGTCGGGCGCAACGTCTTTCGGCCGCACCCAGTACTCGAAAACCGGCGGGCCGCCGTCGGCGCGGGGCTGCAGCGAGGTCATCGACGGCCGGATGTCGCAGCCACGCGCCAGGTGCACGATGTCGGCCATCGGATGGCCCTCCCCGATGGGCTCGAGCCCGGGCGGGGGCTCCGGCGTCATCACCGGCACCGCCGGGTTGGCCGACAGCAGCGGCGGCACGTGCTGTTCCGGCTCGCCCAGGGTGATCGCCGCGCGCACCGCGGTGCGGTCGCCCTGGCGCAGCTCGACGTCGATCAGGCTGACCCGGCGACCGCGCTTACGCACGTCGGTGACCACCTGCATCGGGCCCGGATCCGGCGCCCACAGGAAGTTTCCGGAGACCGCGATCGGTTCGACACCCTCACCGGCATGCTCGGCGCGGGCGGCGTTCGCGCACAACGCCAGCATCGCCCCGCCGTGCACCTTCGGTCCGATCGTCCAATTGTCGTTCAGCTCACCGTGATACACGCCGTCCCCGGCGGGGGTGAGCGCCATCGCGTCGGTGAACAGGGTGGAGCCGGGCATTGTCGGGATCCCTCTCTTGAATCAGCGCAGCAGGTGCGCGCGGGCGAACTGCAACGACTCGACCAGCAGCGCCTCGCGTTCGGCGGAGGTGCGGGCGCCGGAGGTGGTCACCTCGAGCACCACGTGCCCGCTGAAGTCGCTGGCGGCCAGCATCTCGCAGATCTCCGCTGTCGGCTGCGTGCCCCGGCCCGGCACCAGGTGCTCGTCGGTGGAGGCGCCGGTGCCGTCGGCCAGATGCAGGTGCACCAGGCCGTCGCCCATCCGCCGCGCCATGTCGATCGCGTCGGTGCCCGCGGTCGCGGTGTGCGACAGGTCGAGGGTGTAGTGGGCATGCCCGCCGTCGAGCGGGTCGTAGGACGGGGCGAACGCCGAGAACCCGGGCCCCGGCTTGCCGCCGCGTTTGCGCATCCGCTCGATCGAGCTCTGGCCCGCCCCGAAGAAGCGGTCGGCGCGGAACGGGAACATGTTCTCCACCGCGATCATCACGTCGCTGGAGGCCTCCAGCTCGGCGACCTGATCGGAGAACCCCTCGGCGTAGCGGCGCTGCCAGCGGAACGGCGGGTGCACGACGACGGTCTGGGCGCCGAGCTGTTCGGCGGCGCGCACGCTGCGCTCGAGTTTGGGGATCGGGTCCGAACCCCACACCCGTTGGGAGATCAGCAGGCACGGCGCGTGCACCGACAGCACCGGCACGTCGTAGCGGCGGGACAGCTCGGCGACGGCGTCGATGTCCTGGCTGACGCTCTCGGCCCAGACCATCAGCTCGACACCGTCGTAGCCGAGCCGGGCCGCGTACTCGAAGGCCGCCTCGGCCTTCAGCGGATAGACCGAGGCGGTCGACAGACCAACCTTGATGGCGGGACGCACGTGGGGATCGGTGCCTCAGGCCGCCTGGATCAGTGCCAGCGGACCGAAGGTGACCAATGCGCCGACCGCCACGGCGATCAGGGTGCTGCCGATGTCCTCGGTCTTGCGCACCACGCGGACACCGACCACCAGGCCGAGGATCACCAGCACGCCGAGCACCAGCGCGACGATGCTGTTCCACTGCCAGAGCTGATCGAACGCGATGAACAGGCCGGCGCCGAACGCGACGGCGACCAGACACTGCGCGACCACCCACAGCCCGTGCAGGAACGCCGACCCCTTGTTCGCCGGGGCGTCCTCGTCGAGGTCCCCGTCGTGCTCCGCGAGGTCCTCGTCCAGATCCTCATCAAAGTCCTCGTCGCGGTCCTCGTCGAGGTTCTTGTCGCGGTCCTCCTCGAGATCCTCGGTGTCCTCATCGGCGGTTCGGGTCTCGGTGCCGGTCGGGCCGCCGAACAGGGTGTCCGCACCGGTCTCGGCCAGGTCAGAGCCCGCGTCGGTGTCGGGCCACGGGTCCGGACTCATCTGCTCGGCGCCCACCGCGCCGGCGGCGTCGGACGTCTCGCTGCGACGCGCGAACCGCGAGCGCCGCGGCGGGGCGAAGAAGTCCAGATCCTCGTCGGCCTGGTCCTCGTCCCCGTCCTGGTCCTCGGACGGCTGGTCCTGGTCCGTGTCCTGGTCGGTCGGCTCCGCGGGGGCGTCCTCGGCGTCGGGGGCCTCCTCGGCAGCCTCGGTGTCCGCCGCCACAGCCTCGGGCTCGGGTTTCGCCGGCTCGGACGGTTCGGGCTCGGTGGGCGGGGCCTCGTCGCGGATGACCGGGATCTCGCCGGTCAGCTCGGCCACCGTGATCGAGCCGTCTCCGCGGCGGCGACGGCGACGGCCGCCCACCGGCGGGGCACCGATGGTGCCGTTGCGCGCCAGCAACTCCGCGACCGAGATGGGTCGCGTGTTGGCGTGGTCTTCGGTTCCAGTCATCGTTGTTGCCTTCGGGCCTCGTCACTCATCGTCAAGCATTGCGCACGATCGTCTGCACCGAGGCCGGATCATCGGCAGAGCCGTCGACACCGACGAATCCGTTAGCGTCGGCTTCGCTGTCGAGTCTCCGCAGAATCAGCCCCTCCCGCAACGCCCAGGGGCAGATGTCGACGGTCTCGATGCCGAGGGCCTTCATACTTGCCTCAGCAACTAGTGCGCCTGCCACGATCTGTGGCGCCCGATCGGCACTCACCCCTTCCAACTCCGCACGGTCGGCCGCGGTCATCCTAGAGATGAAAGCTATGACTTGCCTTAATCCGGTGGCCGTCAGCGTCCGCTTGACCCGCGGGCCCGCCCCGGACGGGGCCGCACCGGTCAGCCGGGCCAGCGAACGGAACGTCTTCGAGGTTGCCACGGCCAGGTCGGGCGCGCCGGCCTTGAGGATCTCCGCGCCCGCGTCGGCCAGCTCGGTGGCCAGCCAGTCGCGCAGCATCGCCACACGGCGCCGGCCCGGCGGATCGTCGGGCAGCCACTCCCGGGTCAGCCGGCCCGCACCCAGCGGCAGCGACAGCGCCACCTCGGGTTCCTCGTCGACACCGTTGGACAGCTCCAGCGACCCGCCACCGATGTCGATGTTGATGATCCGTCCGGCGCTCCAGCCGTACCAGCGGCGCACCGCCAGAAACGTCAGCCGCGACTCGTCGACCCCGCTGAGCACCTTGAGCTCGACCCCGGTCTGTTCGCGCACCCGGGCCAGCAGCTCCTCGGAGTTCGTCGCGTCGCGCACCGCCGATGTGGCGAACGCCATAAGCTCGGCACATCCGGAACTCGTGGCGATCCTGGCGAATTCGTCGATGGTGCTGACGAGCTTGTCGGCGCCCTTGCGGGTGATCTTGCCCTCACCGTCGATGGCCTCGGCCAGCCGCAGCGAGGCCTTCGTCGAACTCATCGGCGTCGGATGGCCACCACGGCGCGCGTCCACCACCAGAAGGTGGACCGTATTGCTGCCCACATCGAGCACGCCTAATCGCACTTATCCAACTTAATCGGTCTACCGTTGTGAACCGTGACCGCATCGCACCCTGGAGAGGTTGAACTCGATTTCGCTCGCGAGTGGGTGGAGTTCTACGACCCGGAGAACCCGGAGCATCTGATCGCCGCCGATATGACGTGGCTGCTCTCCCGGTGGACGTGCGTGTTCGGCACCCCGGCCTGCAAGGGCACCGTGGAGGGCCGCCCCGACGACGGCTGCTGCTCGCACGGCGCGTTCATGTCCGACGATGACGACATCGCCCGCCTCGACGACGCGGTCAAGCAGCTCACCGACGAGGACTGGCAGTTCCGCGAGAAGGGGCTCGGGAAAAAGGGCTACCTCGAGATGGATGAGTATGACGACAAGCCCAACCTGCGCACCCGGAAGTACAAGGGCGCCTGCATCTTTCTGAACCGGCCCGGCTTCCCGGGCGGCATCGGCTGTGCGCTGCACAGCAAGGCGCTCAAGCTCGGCGTGGAACCGCTGACCATGAAACCGGAGGTGTGCTGGCAGCTGCCGATCCGCCGCGTCCAGGAGTGGGTGGAGCGGCCCGACGGCTCCGAGATCCTCAAGACGTGGATCACCGAGTACGACCGCCGCGGCTGGGGTGAGGGCGGCCTTGATCTGCACTGGTACTGCACCGGCGACCCCAACGCCCACGTCGGCGCCAAGGCGGTGTGGGAGTCCTACGCCCCCGAGCTGACCGAGCTTCTCGGCGAGAAGGCCTACGCCGAACTAGCCGCGATCTGCAAGCGGCGCAGCGCTTTAGGGCTAGTCGCCGTGCATCCGGCGACCCGGCTGGCGCAGAGCGGCGAGTAGTCCACCCCTCGACGCCGAGTGTGGGGTTAACGCACGCTTTTCGGCGCAAACCCGTGCGGGTAACCCACGTTCGTCGGGTAGGTGGTCAGCCTTCGAGCTTGTAGCCGAGCCCGCGCACGGTGATCAGGTGCACCGGGTTGGCGGGGTCCTCCTCGATCTTGGAGCGCAGCCGCTTGACGTGAACATCGAGGGTCTTGGTGTCGCCGACGTAGTCGGCGCCCCACACCCGGTCGATCAGCTGGCCGCGGGTCAGCACCCGGCCGCTGTTGCGCATCAGGTACTCGAGCAGGTCGAACTCCTTGAGCGGCAACGTGATCGGCTGACCGTTGACCGACACAACGTGGCGCTCGACGTCCATCCGGACCGGCCCGACCTCCAGCACCCCGTCATTGGCCGCGTGGTCGTCGTTGTCGGCGCCGCGGCGCAGCACCGCGCGGATCCGGGCGATCAGCTCACGCGCCGAGTACGGTTTGGTGACGTAGTCGTCGGCACCCAGTTCCAGGCCCACCACCTTGTCGATCTCACTGTCGCGGGCGGTCACCATGATCACGGGAACGCTTGAGCGCATCCGCAATTGCTTGCAGACGTCGGTGCCGCTCATCCCCGGCAGCATCAGGTCGAGCAGCACGATGTCGGCGCCGGAGCGCTCGAATTCGGCCAGTGCCGACGGTCCGTCGCCCACCACGGTGGCCTCGAAACCCTCTTTGCGCAACAGAAAGGCCAGGGGATCGGCCAAGGACTCCTCGTCCTCCACGATCAGCACACTGGTCATTTACCTTGCTCGTCCTCTCGTTCAGCCGACCCGTTGTCCTGGTCGGGGTAGGCCGGAATCGACAGTGTGAACGTCGATCCCGTTCCCGGCTGGCTCCACAGCCGGATCGATCCGTTGTGGTTGGCGGCGACGTGCTTGACGATCGCCAACCCGAGCCCGGTGCCACCGGTGGCCCGGGACCGCGCCTTGTCGACGCGGAAGAACCTCTCGAACACCCGCTCCTGGTCTTCGCGGGCGATGCCGATACCGCGGTCGGTGACGGCGATCTCGATGAAATCGCCGCGACGGCGCCTGCTGATCGACACCGACGAGCCGTGCGGCGAGTAGGCGATCGCGTTGGACACCAAGTTGGCCAACGCGGTGACCAACAGCGTCTGGTCGCCGAGCACGCGGAAACCGGTGGGCGCGTCGGTGGTGATCTCGATGTTGGCGTTGTCGGCGGCCACCTTGTACCGCGACAGCGCCTCGGCGACCACGGTGTCGACGTCGACGGCTTCGAGATCGGGCAGCGGTTCGGCGCCCTGCAGCCGCGACAGCTCGATCAGCTCGCCGACCATGTTTCCCAGCCGGGTGGCCTCGGCGACCATCTTCTCGGCGAAGTGGCGGACGGTGTCGGGGTCGTCGGCGGAGGCCAACAGCGCCTCGGCCAGCACCGCCATCGCCCCGACGGGGGTCTTGAGCTCGTGGCTGACGTTAGCCACGAAGTCGCGCCGGGTGGCCTCCATGCGGGCGTGCTCGGACTGATCGTGCATGTAGACCACCGCGAACCGGCGGTCCTCCTCGGTCAGCAGCCGCACGTACCCGCGCACCGCCAGCCGGGAGCGGCCGCGGGCGGTGCGGTGGTCGGACTCCAGGTCGACGTCGGTGGGCTGGCCGCTGATCAGGGTGCGCTCGGCGGCCTGCCAGATCCGGTCGTCGAGCAGCCGGTCGCGGACCAGGCCCAGCTCACGGGCCTGGTCGTTGGCGTAGACCACGTCACGGAACCGGTCGACCACCACGATCCCTGTCGGCGAACCCGACGCGATGTGCGCCAGCATCTGCGACACCGTGATGCCGGCCTGCTTGGTGGCTCGGCGCCGCCTGCGCGCGGCCAGCCGGGGCGCCAGCGTCGCCCCGAGCGCCGCACCGGTCGCCAGGGCGAGCAGTGCGACCACCGCTGCGAGCAGCAGTGCCGAAACGACACTCACGCCGAAAGCGTACGCATTCGGTGAACGTCATCCCAGCAGCGTGCGGCCAAATCGGCGGATTTCACACCGCAGGCCGCAGGTTTTCGACCGTTGTTCACCGAATGTTTCCCGCCGCGCGGGGCCCGGGTTACTTACCGCCCTGGGAGGCGACCGCCGCCGCCCCCGCGGCCGCGGCCTCCGGATCCAGGTAGGTGCCGCCGGCGACGACCGGCTTGAGGTTGTCGTCGAGGTCGTAGCGCAGCGGGATGCCGGTCGGGATGTTGAGGCCGACGATGTCCTCGTCGGACATGTTGTCGAGGTACTTGACCAGCGCGCGCAGCGAGTTGCCGTGCGCGGCGATCAGCACCGTCTTCCCGGCGCGCAGGTCCGGCACGATCGTCTGCTCGAAGTACGGCACGAACCGCGCCACCACATCCTTGAGGCACTCGGTGCGCGGCGGACCGCCCGGCAGGTCGGCGTAGCGCGGGTCGCCGTCCTGGCTGTAGGTGCTGCCCGGCTCGATCGGCGGCGGCGGGGTGTCGTAGCTGCGCCGCCACGCCATGAACTGCTCCTCGCCGTACTTCTCCTTGGTCTCGGCCTTGTTCAGGCCCTGCAGCGCGCCGTAGTGGCGTTCGTTGAGCCGCCAGTCGCGGTGCACCGGGATCCAGTGCCGGTCGGCCTTGTCCAGCGCGATGTTGGCGGTGGTGATCGCACGCCGCAGCAGCGAGGTGTAGAGCACGTCGGGCTGGCGATCGAGTTCCTTGATCAGCTCGCCGGCGCGCACCGCCTCGGCGCGGCCCTTCTCGGTGAGGTCGACGTCCACCCAGCCGGTGAACAGGTTCTTCTCGTTCCACTCGCTCTCGCCGTGGCGGAGCAGGATCAGCGTGCTTTCACCCATGACTGGGCAGCCTATCCCGACGCGGATTCGCCCTCATCCTGGCTGTCGTCCTCGATCAGGTGCGCGAACGCCCGCAGGTTCTTCAGCGACTCGCCGCGCGAGACCCGCCACTCCCACTCCTTCTGGATCGAGGACCGGAAGCCCAGCTCCAGCAGGGTGTTGAAGTCTGTGTCGACGGCCTCGAGCACCTGGCCGAGCACCCGGTCGATCTCCTCGGGGGTCACCGATTCCAGCGACATCCGGCCGACGAGGTAGATGTCGCCCACGTTGTCGAGGGTGTAGGCGACGCCGTAGAGCCGCCGGTTGCGTTTGAGCAGAAAGCGGTAGACGCCCTCGTGGTTCTCGTCGGGCTTGCGGCAGACGAACGCCTCGATGCGCACCGAGTGCTCGCCGATCGACAACAGCGTGTTGGTCTTCAGCCGGCGCTCGCCGGGCAGCTCGACGACGATGCCGGGCAGCCCGCCGTGGGCGCCCTTGAAGTGCGAGTAGGTCAGCTCGTTCTGTTTGAGCGTGTCCTCGATGATCTGTGTGACGTCCCGTGTGGTCATGCTCGTACTCCCCTGCGCCGCGCGAACCGCCGCCCCGTGCGCCGCACCGGCTGGTGGCGGGACCGGTAGTCGGCGATGGCCCGGCCGTAGCTGGCCAGCAGCGCGTCGACGGTGTGATCCCAGGAGAACTGACCGGCGTGCGCCACCGCCGCCGCCCGCATGCCCTCGGCGCGCTGCAGCAGATCGCCGATGGCGTGCGCCCAGTCCCCGTCGTCGTGGCCGTCGACCAGGATCCCGCTGACCCCGTCGTGCACCGCGACCGGCAGCCCGCCGACCGCGGCGGCCGCGACCGGGGTGCCGCAGGCCTGCGCCTCCACGGCCACCAGCCCGAACGACTCCGAATAGCTCGGCACCGCCACCAGATCGGCGGCCCGGTACACGTTGACCAGGTTCTCCCGCGACTGCGGCGGCAGGAACGTCACCCGGTCCGACATCCCCAGGTCGGCGGCCAGCCGGATCAGCCCGTCGGGGGTGGCCAGCCCGCTGCCCGACGGTCCGCCGGCGATCACCATCCGCACCCCGGGCAGTTTGGCAACCGCCCGCATCGCCACGTCGGGCGCCTTCAGCGGCTGGATACGCCCGATGAACGCGACGATCTGCTCATCGGGATCCAGGCCCAGCGCGGCCCGCGCGGCCGCCCGGTCCCCGGGGGTGAAGGTCGCCAGGTCGACGCCCGGGTGCACGATGTCGATCCGGTCACGGTCCGCGTTGTGCAGCGAAACCAATTGCTGCGCTTCGACTTCGGTGTTGACGATGAGCCGGTCGGCCTCGTCGACCACCTGTTGCTCACCGACTGCGCGCAGCGGTGGTTCCGGGGCGTCGCCCTCGGCGAGCGAGGCGTTCTTCACCGCGGCCAGCGTGTGCGCGGTGTGCACCAGCGGCACCGCCCAGCGGTCGCGGGCCAGCCAGCCGACCTGTCCGGACAGCCAGTAGTGCGAGTGCACGATGTCGTAGTAGCCGGGCTCGTGGGTGGCTTCGGCGCGCAGCACGCCCGCGGTGAACGCACACAGCTGGGTGGGCAGGTCGTACTTGTCGAGCCCCTCGAACGGCCCGGCGACGACGTTGCGCACCGTCACCCCGGGCGCCACCCGCACCAGCGGCTGATCGGCCGACGACGTCGCGCGGGTGAAGATCTCGACCTCGACGCCGCGGCGCGCCATGTGCAGGGCGCTCTGCAGGACGTAGACGTTCATCCCGCCGGCGTCCCCGGTGCCGGGCTGGGCCAGCGGCGAGGTGTGCACCGACAACACAGCCACCCGTTTCGGGACCGGCAGGGCTTCCAAACGGGTCGGATCCGTTGCTAGGCGCACACAGTCATGTCTACACCCTGGCCGAAAGCGCCTCGTCAGGCGCTACTCGTTCAGGCGGTGGCTTCGGGCCGGCGCGGCTGCGCGCGGCGCATCGCGCCGATCGGGTCGGCGTAGATCCCGCCGAGCGACACCACGCCGGCGCCGGCCTCCTGCACCCGGTTGCCGAACGCGGTCAGCCGGATCTCGCGGGCGGGCATCACCGAGCGGCGCGCGAACGCGGCCTCGACCTCGGCCATCCCCTCCGGATACTCGGTGAACGCCTGGCCGCCGACGACGAGCTCGTCGGGGTTGAGCATGTCGCGCAGCAGCGCGACGGCCTCGCCGAGCACCCGGGCGCGCTCGGTCAGCAGCTCCTGGGCCTTCTCGTTGCCGCCGCGGGCCACCTTCAGCAGCGCCTGCAGCGTCGACCCCGGTCCCTCCACCGGGATGATGCGCGCCTTGCGGGCGGCGATCAGCACCGCCTCGTCACTCACCGTCGACTCCAATTGGCCGCTGCCGCCGAGCAATTCGGACTGGGCGGGCAGTGCGGCGATGGTGCCCGGACCGCTGGCCGGCGAGTGCACCCGCCCGCCGATCGACAGCGCGTAGCCGACGGTCTCGCGGGCGTAGACGTAGAGGCTGGTGCGCTCGGTGGCCTTGAAGGTGTCGGTGGCCGACTGCTTGCGACCGCCGAGCAGCAGCTCGGCTCCGGCCATCGCGTCGACGTGCGAGGCCACCGACACAGGCAGCCCGAGCGCGTCGGCGAGCACCGGCCCCACCGGGGCGTCCGACCAGCCCAGGCGCGGGTGGTCGAGGTAGCCGGTGATGCTGTCGACGACACCACCGGAGGCCACGCCCACCCACAGCGGGCGGCGGCGGTGCCAGCGGCTCAGGTAGCGGCGGGCGCTGTTGGCCAGCGACGCCAGCGCGGCGGACTGGGCGCCCCGCGGCGTCGGGGTCTCGACGACGTCGAGGGTGCGGCCCAGCAGGTCGGTGGCGACGATGCTGGTGGTGCGGGCGCCGATGTGGATGCCCAGCGTCAGGAACGGCTCGTGGTTGACCTCGACCGGAACCCGGGGCCGACCGATCGCACCGGAAACCGCCAGGTCAGCGCGTTCCCGCAGCACCCCGGCCTCGAGCAGGGAGGTCACCTGACGGTTGACGGTGGCGATGCTGAGCCCGGTGCTCTGCGCGATCACGTCGCGGGCGATCGGGCCGCGCAGCCGGGCGGCGGCGAACACCTGCGCGGCGGCGGCGTCGGCGACCTTCAGCGACGGCGCGACGATGCGGGTGCGGGCCTGCGGCAGGCGGGGTGCGGCCACCAGCGGGCGCTTGGCGTGCGCGGTGCGACGGACGGCGGGCTTGGCGGAAAGGGTGCTGGTGGGAGTCGACATCTGCTTGTCCTCGATCTGAAGTTCGGCCAGGGGGGTTTGGGGGCCACACCTGGCGACTCAGTCAGGACAGCGAGATCGTCCGGGGTCTAGTCAGGCGCGGCTGGGCGTGCGGCGACAACAACAACACGCACAGCTCAGACAGGCCTGAATGGACAGCACGAGGTGAATTTAGCACGCCCTCTAGAGTTGGTCAGGTGAGTACGTCTCGAACCGACCGCCGAGTGGCGGTAGTCACCGGCGCCAGCGCTGGAATTGGTGAAGCAACCGCGAAAACCCTTGCTGCGCAGGGCTTTCACGTCGTCTGCGTGGCCCGCCGCGAGGCCCCGATCAAGGCCCTGGCCGAGGAGATCGGTGGCACCGCGATTGTGGCGGACGTCACAGACCAGCAGGCCGTGTCCCGGCTGGCCGACGCGCTGGACCGGGTTGACGTGCTGGTCAACAACGCCGGCGGCGCCCGCGGTCTGGACCCCGTAGCCGAGGCCAACCTGGAGCACTGGCGGTGGATGTGGGAGGCCAACGTGCTGGGCACGCTGATGGTCACCAAGGCCCTGCTGCCCAAGCTGATCGACTCCGGCGACGGGCTGATCGTCACGGTCACCTCGATCGCCGCGCTGGAGGTCTACGACGGCGGCGCCGGCTACACCTCCGCCAAGCACGCCCAGGGCGTGCTGCACCGCACGCTGCGCAGTGAGCTGCTCGGAAAGCCGGTGCGGCTCACCGAGGTTGCGCCCGGCATGGTGAAAACGGACTTCTCGCTGAACCGGTTCGAGGGCGACGCCGAACGCGCCGACAAGGTGTACGAGGGGGTCACCCCGCTGGTCGCCGAGGACATCGCCGAGGTGATCGGGTTCGTCGCCAGCCGCCCGTCGCACGTCGACCTGGACCTCATCGTGGTCCGCCCGCGCGACCAGGTCACCGGGGCCGCAGGCTCGCGGTTCAACCGCCGCACCTCCTGACCCCCAGGACCGACCCCCGCACCGCCGAGACTGCTGCCAGATCCAGATTTCGCGTGAGATCGCGATCTGTGCGCAGTCTCGGCGTTCTTGTTAACCCCGCCTATCTCGGCGGCTCGCCGCCGGCTGGCTGCGGGGCGTCCGACGGCGTCGCCGGAGCCGAGTCCGGAATCTCGGTGGGCCGGGCCTGCTTGGTCAGCGCCGACATCGCCACCCACTCGTCCCACGGCACCGCCCAGTCCCAGATGTCGCCGTCGGCGTAGGACAGCTGGATACGGGTTCCGGTGACCTCCACCGGATCGCCGTAGATGGCCGAGTGGAAGTACTGCTCGGCGTTCTCCAGCGACAGGTTGATGCAGCCGTTGGTGACGTTGGCGCTGCCCTGCGCACCCAGGCTGGCCGGGTTGGCGTGGATGAACTCGCCGTTGTTGGAGATCCGCACGGCGAACCGCTCCCGCAGGTTGGCGTAGCCCGCCGCGGGGTTGGTCATGTAGAAGTCCTCGTACTTCTCGGTGACGACGTGGATGCCGCTTCGGGTGACGTTGCGGTCCAGGTCGCCCTCGCCGTAGCTGCACGGGAAGTCCATGATCACGTTGCCGTCGCCGTCGAGCACCTGCATCCGGTGCGACGGCGCGTGCGCGATGACGACCTGGCGGCGCCCGATCTCGAAGTCCAGCGTCGCGTCCTGCGCACCGTAGGCGTCCTCGCCGAACGGCACCCCGTAGAGCTTCGCGTCGACGTGCACCTTGGTGCCGGCCGGGAAGTACTCGCGGCTACGCCAGTGCACACGCGAGCCCTCGGCCTCGTCGGGCAGCCACGCCCAGCTGCCCTCCACCGGCGGCTCGGTGGTCACCGTGAGCGCCTTCTCGACCTCGGCGCGGTACTCGTCGCTGATCGGGGCATCGAACTGCAGGATGATCGGCGCGGCGACCCCGACGACCTGCCCGTCGGCGAGCTGGAACCGGCCGCTGACCTGGACGCTGGGGGCGACCGTGGTGAACGCGCCCTCCACCGGCACCGCCTTGCCGTCGCGGCCGACGACCGAGCCCGTCCACGTGTACTCGACGCCGTAGCCGAGCGGTTCGGTGACCGTGAACTCGGTGCGGTCCCGGTTGAGCGCACCGGCGACGACCCGGCCGTCCGGGTTGGTCAGCGCGACCTTCTGGAACCACCCGTCGCTGACCTTGACCGACACCGGCCCGGTCGGCACCACGTCGGTGGCGTCGGCGTCGGGGGTGAACTCCACCGTCGGCGCGGCGACCTCCTCCTGCGCCGGGCTGCCCGCCGGACCGTCGGACTTCTTGACGCACGCCGCCAGCGCCCCGGGCGCGACGACCCCGACCGCGAGCACAGCCAGGGCGCGCCGCCGGTTGATCGACGGCGAAGGGTCGCGGGTGGTCACGTAGAACCAGCGTACCTACAGCTCACAGCCGACCAGGGCGGGCTCGGGTGTGAGCTCGACTCCGAATGTCCTTCGCACACCGTCACGTACGGTCCTGGCCAGCGCGAGCACGTCGGCGGTGGTGGCGCCGCCGCGGTTGGTCAGCGCCAGCGCGTGCTTGGTGGACAGCCGCGCCGGGGCGCCCTCACCGGGATAGCCCTTGCCGAATCCGGCGTTCTCGACCAGCCAGCCGGCGGCCAGTTTCACCCCGTCGGGCGCTGGATAGCTGGGCACCGGCCGATCCACCGACGCCCTCAGCCGCTCGAACTGCTCCGCGCTGACCACCGGGTTGGTGAAGAACGAGCCGACGCTCCAGGTGTCGTGGTCGTCCTCGTCGAGCACCATGCCCTTGCCCGCCCGCAGCGCCAGCACGGCCTCCCGCACCTCCAGCGGGTCGGCGCGGTCGCCGGGCTCGGCGTCGAGCGCGGCGGCCAGTTCGCGGTAGCGCAGCGGCGCGCTGCGGCCCTCGGGGTCCAGGTCGAACTCGACCTCGAGCACGATCGCGTGCTGCGAGTGCTTGAGCACGCTGGTGCGGTACCCGAACCGCATCTCCTCGGGGCTGACCCAGCGGTCCTCGCCGGTGCGGCGGTCCAGCAGCCGCACCCGGGAGATGGTGTCGGCGACCTCGGCGCCGTACGCCCCGACGTTCTGCACCGGCGTGGCCCCCGCGGACCCCGGGATCCCGGACAGGCACTCCAGCCCGCCCAGCCCGTACGCCAGCGAGGTGACCACGACGTCGTCCCACACCGCGCCCGCCTCGGCGCGCACCCGGCTGCCGACGACGGTGATCTCGGTGTTGGCCAGGTGCAGGACGCTGAGGTCGGTCAGTTCGTCGTTGAGCACGACGTTGGATCCGCCCGCCAGCACCAGCGAGTCGTCGTCGGGTCCGAGCGCGCGCACGGCGTCGATCACCCTCTGCGTGGTGTCGCAGGTGATCAGCCGGCGCGCGACCGGTCCGATACGCAGGGTGGTCAACGGCGCCAGCGGCACGGCCTCCGTCACAGAGGCACCCCCTAACTGCGAAGTGGCCACGGCCGGTAACGGTAGCCTGACCAGCTATGCCGCGTTCATTCGACATGGTCGCCGAGTACGGCGGCACCGTCGAGCAGGTGCACCGGGCATTCCGCGAGAAGCGGTACTGGCTGGCCCGGCTGGCCGACTCCGGCGCCGACGACTACGCGCTGCAGTCCATCACGTTTCCCGACGGCGGCGTGGACGTGGTCACCCGCCAGACGCTGCGCTCCGACCGGCTACCGGGGTTGGTCAGCCAGTTCCACCGCGGCGACCTGAGCATCGTGCGCGAGGAGACCTGGAGCGCGCTGCGCGACGGGCAGGCCACCGCGACGGTCAAGGGCTCGATCCCGGGCGCACCGGCCGCCCTGACCGGCACCGCCCGGCTGGTGCCCGCGGGTGCGCGCTCCCGGCTTGAGCTGACGGTGGAGGTCGAGGTGAAGGTGCCGCTGGTCGGCGGCAAGATCGAGAACTTCATCGGCGGGCAGCTCGCCGACCTGGTGACCGCCGAGCAGCGCTTCACCACCGAATGGATCACCGAGAACGGTTGATCCGCAAGTAAACTGGCCGCGTGTCGCGTCGCATGGAGTACACCCTGACGTTCGACGCGGCGCCGGAGCGGGTCTATCGCGACTTCACCAGCCGCGAGTACTGGGACGAGCTGATGGCCATGTACCGGCAGTACACCCGCTCGGAGGTGACCCGGTTCGACGCCGGTGAGCGCGGCACCGACATCGAGTTCGTCCAGGTGATTCCGCGCTCGGAGCTGCCGCCGATCGCCCGCAAGGTGATCCCGTCGGACATGGTGATCACCCGGACCCAGCACTTCGACCCGTTCGACCCGGATACCGGTCGCGCCGCAGGCACGTACGCGGCGTCGATCCCGAAGGGGCCGGGCCGGTTCGGCGGCACCTGCACGCTGACCGCGGCAGGCGCCGGCTCCCGGCTGCTGCTGGCCAGCGTCTGCAAGGTGTGGATCCCGTTGCTCGGCGGGCCGCTCGAGGACCTGATGCTGCACCACGTCACGAACCTGTTCGACATCGAACAGGACTTCACCGCGCGGTGGCTGGCACAGCACTGAGTCGGGCCGGCGGGCGCGCTTAGACTCGCCTCATGAGTGGGCCCATCGGTCAGCTGACCCGGGGCACCACCGGCTACAACCGGTTGCGCCGCAGCGACCGCTGGCTCGTGCACTCCCCGCGGGTGCGTGCCGCGCTGCAGGCCGCCGCCGACCCGCTGGTCGTCGACCTCGGCTACGGCGCGCTGCCCGTCACCACGCTGGAACTGGCGTCACGGCTGCGGGTGGTGCGCGCCGACGTGCACGTCGTCGGCCTGGAGATCGACCCCGAACGGGTGCGCACCGCGCAGGCCGCCGCAGGCGACGGCGTCGAGTTCGCCCTCGGCGGTTTCGAACTGGCCGGGCTGCGCCCGGTGCTGGTGCGCGCGTTCAACGTGCTGCGCCAGTACCCCGTCGAGGACGTACCCGCCGCGTGGGCGACGATGCAGCGCCGGCTGGCCCCCGGCGGCCTGATCGTCGACGGCACGTGCGACGAGATCGGACGGCGCTGCTGCTGGATCCTGCTCGACGCCGGCGGCCCGATCAGCCTGACCCTGGCGTGCGATCCGTTCGCCATCGACAAACCGTCGGACCTGGCCGAACGGCTGCCCAAGGCGCTGATCCACCACAACGTCGAGGGTCAGCCCGTGCACGCCCTGCTGGCGGCCGCCGACCGGGCGTGGGCGACCGCGGCCGGGCACGGCGTGTTCGGGCCACGGGTGCGCTGGCGCGCGATGCTCGAGCTGTTGCACGACAACGGTTTTCCGGTGACACCGGCCCGTCGGCGGCTGCGCGACGGGGTGCTGACCGTACCCTGGTCGGCGGTGGCTCCGGTGTGAAACACGTTACGGCGCTTCGCTTCTCACCAACGCCGGGACGGGCTCCACACCCTCGCCGACCATGTCGAGCGCATCGTCGACATCCTTGGCCACCTGGATGTCCAGGCCGCGCAGCAGCGCAGGCGGGGTCAGCAGCGCCACGGTGACGTAGGTGACGATCGAGGCGGCGAACGCGATGAACGTGGGCCAGCCGTCGAAGTCCGCGGTGATCAGGTCGTTGGGGATGTAGAGGATCGTGTTGTCGACCCCGTAGATCGTCGGGGTCAGCACGAACAGCACCAGGCGCACCACCAGGCCCACACCGATCGCGGTCAGCGCCGCGACGGTGGTGCCGCGACGCCAGATCATCCCGGCGAGGAACGGCACCACCAGGCAGGCCAGCAGCAGGTCGAACGCCAGTGTCAGCAGGATCCCGGTCTGCTGCACGTTGATCGCCATCACGATGGACAGCACCGTCATCGGCACCATCGCGACGCGGGTGGCGCGCAGCAGTGGGTCGCGCTTCCCGGGTTCGTGCACCCGGTGTACGCCGCCGATGTTGCGCACGCAGACGTTGGAGATGGCCAGGATCGCGCCGTTGGCGGTGCTCATCGACGCACCGACCAGGCCGCTGAGCACCACCACGGTCAGGATCGTCGGCGCGTACTGGTCGAGCAGCACGAAAAGCACCGGGCCGTCCAGCTCTTCGGGCATCAGCGAATGAGCGGCCAGCGCCACCAGCGCGAACGGCACACCGATCGCGGTGGTACCCGCGGCAGCGACGAAGCAGGCCCGCCGCGCGCTGCCCGGCGACTTTGCCGAGAACACCCGCTGCATGAAGTCGATCGCGACGATGTCACCGATGCCCAGCGCGATCAGCGTCGCCCAGTTGATCACCGCACCCTGCGCCGGGTCCGACAGCTGACCCAGCGCGAACGGCCCTGTGCCCTCGGCGATCTCGAACGGCTGCGTGGTCAGCATCCAGATCAGCAGGCCGATCGCACCGACCAGGATCAGCGCCATCTGGATGATCGCGGTGTAGGCGTCGGCGATCAGGCCGCCGGCACCGGTGTAGGCCACCGCGATCGCGGCGATCAGCACCACGCCCAGCCAGTACGGCATGCCGAGGAAGTAGTTGAACAGGAAGCCGCCTGCCACCAGGTTGCCCGCCACCAGCATGCAGAACCCGAGGGCCAGCAGCACCGAGGAGCTGACCTCGACCTGGCGGCCGAACCGCAGCCGGTAGTAGTCCGGGAACGATGTCAGCCCCATCCGGTTCATCGGTTTGGCGAAGAAGATGCCGGTGATGGTCAGGCACAGCGCCAGCCCGAGCGCGAGGCTGACACCGGCCCAGAACCCGAATTCGTATGTCAGATCGGTGTTTCCGAGCGTGGCGTTGGTGTCGACGGCGGATCCCATGAGCGCGCCGCCGACCAGCCAGAACGGCAGTAGCCGCCCGCCGACCAGGAAGTTCCTGCTGTCGCCCTCGATCTTTTTCGAGACGTAGAAGCCGACGAGGACGACCAGCACGATGCTGACCGCTACACCGAGAAGGATCATGCGGAGCTCCCTATACGAGTCGGAGTCTCCCGGGCTTTTCTCCCGCCGTGGAACGGACGCCGCAGTCCGCCTGCGCCTCTCGGACCAGACCCGTGACGGCGGAACCCTAGGCGCGCCTCACACCTGTGAGTCGGACCCAGAAAAACTCCGCAGGATTACGCGCAGCCGCGCGGATTGTTAAGGCTGTGTTTCGATTCGACTGGCGCCGTGGCGGATCCGGACATAAGAATGACGGCAGGAGCCTATCGGCTTCCCGGACGAGGTGCGTCGTACCCGGTCAGCGACAAGACGACGCATTAGGAGTACCCGTGACCGACGAGAATCCACAACCCCTTTTCAACGCCGAAGGCGCGTGGGCGCAGCAGGCCGAGGCGCGGCTGTCCGATCGTCGTGAACGTGAGGAGATCGACCGCTGCCTGACCTACGGGCTGGAGGCGGCGCCGACGATCAACGACCGTCGCATCTCGACGTTCGTGCGCGGTGAACTGCCGCACTTCGCCGGTGAACGCGGCACATTCCTCAAGTGCCCGTTCATCGAGGACGTCAACCAGGTCGACGACGCCGAGGTGGCGATCTTCGGTGTGCCGCTGGACTCCGGGGCCACCTACCGGCCCGGCGCACGGTTCGGCCCGCAGGGAATTCGCCGCTCCACGAACCTTTTCGGCACCTACAACTACGAGACCGGTGTCGATCTGCGCGAGCAGCTCAACATGGTCGACATCGGCGACGTGTTCACCATCCCGGGCAATCTGGAGAAGTCCTTCGACCAGATCAGCCAGGCAATGGCGCACGTGGTGAGCAAGGGCGTGATGCCGGTGGTGCTCGGCGGCGACCACTCCATCGGGTTCCCGACGATCCGCGGCCTGGCGCCCTACCTGGACGGCAACGTCGGCATCATCCACTTCGACCGCCACGTCGACACCCAGGAGACCGACCTCGACGAGCGGATGCACACCACCCCGTGGTTCCACGCCACCAACATCAAGAACGCCCCGGCCACCAACCTGGTGCAGATCGGCATCGGCGGCTGGCAGGCCCCGCGGGCGGGCGTGAAGGTGGGCCGGGAACGCAAGTCGACGGTGATCACCGTCGGCGACGTGGAGCGGGTCGGCATCGAGAAGATCGCCGAGATGGCGCTGGAGATCGCGTGGAAGGACGCCAAGGCGGTCTACCTGTCGTTCGACATCGACGTGATCGACGCCGGGTTCGTCCCGGGCACGGGCTGGCCGGAGCCGGGCGGGTTGCTGCCGCGTGAGGCGCTCAACCTGGTCAAGATGATCTCCGAGCCCGGCCTGGCCGGTATCGAGGTCGTCGAGTGCTCGCCGCCCTACGACTGGGCCGAGCAGACCGCGCTGATGAGCTCGCGGGTGATCCTCGACAGCCTGGCCGCGCAGGTCCGCTCCGGCAAGCTCGGCAAGAAGCCGGCCGCGCTGCAGCGCCACGCCTGGGGCCCCTAACCCTCCACCGCGAGCAGACACAGAATCGCGTGATCGCGGTCCTCTGCGTGCGATTTTGTGTCTGCTCGCGAGGTGTCGGGGACCAGTAGGCTGGCGGTCATGCGGATTGCCCTGGCGCAGATCCTGAGCGAACCCGACCCGACGGCCAACCTCGCGCTGGTCGAGGAGTACACCAACCGGGCCGCCGACGCGGGCGCGCGGATGGTGCTGTTCCCCGAGGCCACCATGTGCCGCTTCGGGGTGCCGCTGGGTCCGGTCGCCGAACCGCTCGACGGCCCCTGGGCGACGGGGGTGCGGGCGATCGCCGAGCGCGCGGGCATCGTCGTCGTCGCGGGCATGTTCACCCCTGCCGACGACGGTCGGGTGTTCAACACGCTGCTGGCGACGGGTCCCGGTGTCGAGGCGTCCTACGACAAGATCCACCTCTACGACGCGTTCGGATTCCAGGAGTCCAAGACCGTGGCGCCCGGCCGCGAGCCGGTGCTGATCGACGTCGACGGGGTCCGGGTCGGGATCACGCTCTGCTACGACGTGCGTTTCCCCGAGCTCTACGTCGAGCTGGCCGAGGCCGGGGCGCAGCTGATCACCGTGCACGCCTCGTGGGGCAGCGGGCCGACCAAGCTCGACCAGTGGACGCTGCTGGCGCGGGCGCGGGCCATCGACACCACCGGCTACATCGCGGCCGTCGACCAGGGTTTCCCGCGGCCCGAGGTCGCGGCCCTCGGGCCCACCGGGGTGGGCGGCAGCCTGGTGGCCTCCCCGACCGGAGAAGTGCTGGTCCAGGCCGGTGGCGACCCGCAGCTGCTGGTCGCCGATCTGGACCTGGAGGCCGGGCGCAAGGCCCGCGAGACGATCGCGGTGCTGAGCAACCGTGCGCGGTTCGCCCGCCCCGATAAGGCAGAATCGCGGGCGTGACCGACCCCTGGGCCCGCCCCAACCAGCCAGTACCGCCGCAGCAGGGCGAGTTCCCGCCGCAGGCACCTCCACCGCAGGCGCCGCCTCAGGCACCCCCACCGCAGGCAGTGCCCCCGCAGCAGGCGGTGCCGCCGCAGGCTCCCCCGCCCCCGCCGCCGGACGCCCCACAGGGCCCGCCGCCGGAGCAGCCCGGTAAGGGGTCCCGGTTCAAGGAGCTGATCAGCGATCCGCTGTCGATCGTGCTGATCGTCGTCATCGTGGTGGCGCTGGCGCTGGCCGGCCTGGTCGGCGGCGAGCTGTACGCCCGCAACCGCGCCGACACCGTCGTCGCCGGCGCGGTGGCCTGCGTCGTGCAGGACGAGGCCAAAGCGTCGTTCGGGGTGATGCCGCCGTTCCTTGTGCAGCACATGAGCGGGCACTACACCAACATCACCGTCGAGACCGCGGGCAACCAGGTCCGCGACGCCAAGGGGATGAAGGTGACGCTGCACATCAACGACGTGCGGCTCGAGGACACCGCGACCTCCAGCGGTTCGATCGGCTCGATGGTCGTCGACGTCGACTGGAGCACCGACGGCATCTACCAGACCATCAGCGACGCGGTGCCGATCATCGGCGCGTTCGTCCGCGGGGTGAGCACCAACCCGTCCGCGGGCACCGTCGAGCTCAAGGGTGTGCTGGGCTCGATCACGGCGAAGCCGACCGTGGTGAACGGGGCGATCTCGCTGCAGGTGGTCGAGCTGACCGGGCTGGGCTTCTCGCTGCCGCGGGAGACCGTGCAGCCGATGCTCGACGTGTTCACCGCGAAGCTGACCAGCGACTACCCGGTGGGGATCAAGGCCGACTCGATCGAGGTCACCGACTCCGGTGTGAAGAGCCGGTTGTCGAGCAGCAACGCCGAGATCCCGAAGGGTCAGCAGGATCCCTGCTTCGCGAACCTGTGATCGTCAGTCGCTGCCGCCGCCCCAGCGGAAACTGTTGACGTACTTGCCCATATCGATCGCGAGCTGCAGGTTCGCGCCCGAGGGGTGGCCGTTGCCGAAGTCGCGGGTGAACTCGTGGTACGGGCCCACCGCCGCGGCCACCAGCGCGTAGTCGTTCTTCACGGCCACCATCACGATCAGCCGCAGCCGGGTGAAGGTGCCGTTGGCGTCCTGCGGGTAGTCGTCGGCGACGACGCCGTAGCCCGGCTCGTAGCCGACCATCGCGTTGGGGATCTCGTATTCGGTTGTGGCGTCCGGGTAGTACTCGGCGATGAGGTCCTCGGCGAGCTGTCTCGGAGTGCGCCCCTCGGCGGGCATCCCGAACAGCTCCAGGGTGCCGGTGTCACCGCCGGTGAAGTCCAGTTCGACGCCGTCGGGGTGCAGGGTGGCCTGATACGCGGTGCCCTCGCCGGGGTACTGCACGGAGAACGCGCCGTCCTCGGCGTAGAACCGCGGGTTGGATTCGATGGGCTCACCGATCGGCGGGCGCCCGCAGTCCGGCGGGCACACGATCCTGCCGAGCCGCGGGGTGGCCAGCGCCGCCGCGGTCACCCCCAGACCGATGACGACGGCGACGCCGACGGCGAAAGCGGCGAACACCTTTCGCTGACTCAACGCGGCCTCACCGTGACCGGGCTCGGCGACCCGCAGGCCCACCCCGAGCGCGATCAGCGCGGCCGCCGCGATGACGATGTGCACGGCCAGCTGCACGACCTGCGGCACCGGGAGGAACTCGACCACGCCCATCGCGATCCAGAGCACCGCGACGACCAGGAACGTCGCGATGACGCGGCGGCGGGCCCACACCGCCAGACCCATCAGGCCGCCCAGCGCGGCGGCGGTGACCGGCAGTGAGACGCCCTGGATACCGGCCTGCACCAGGAACACGCTCGTCGGGCGGTCCCCGGCGGTGATACCGGTCGCGTACTGCGGGGCCAGCCGGGTCAGCGTCGCCGCGGCGGTGAACACCATCCCGCCGAGCGCGCCGAAGACGTAGCCGTCCAGCGGATCCCGCGACACCGGCGGTAGCAGTCGTGCCACCGCGCCGGGCGCCAGCATGAGCAGTGCGCTGCCGACCGGCACCCCGAGCCGGATCAGCAGCCGGCCCCGGCTCGGCGGACCCAGTCCGAGCGCGTAGTCGTACATCTCGGCGACGAGGTTCCCGGTCAACAGCACCCAGCCGATCCCCAGCCCGATCGCCAGCACCACCGTGACCAGAAGCGATCGGGTGGGCAGCGCCCGCGCCAGCCCCGTCGCCCACAGGTACAGGCCGAACACCAGGGTGAGCCCGACACTGCCCACCGAGATCATCGGTGCCTGCCAGCGCAGCAGCGCGAAGATCATCATCGCCGCGACCAGCACCGCGAGCGCGACCCCGAACGGGAGCCGGGAGCGCACCGGAAGATGCGGAAAGAGACTGCCCGGCTTGGGGATTCGTGCCAGTCGGCTGGTCACCTGCGGGCCACCCGTTGCAGCGCCAAGAAGTTCTGCGCCAGGTTGTAGGTGTTCGGGGTGCCCAGCCCGGTGGCCAGGTCGTAGCCGGGGGCGGCCAGGTCGACGGCGGTTCCGCCGCGGCGCACGTCGTGGAAGCCGGGCAGGTCGGCGCCTGCGGCGACCCGGTACAGCATCGGGTTGAGACTGCCGAGGTTACGGCCGCCGTTGGCGACCAGGTAGTCGTTCATCAGCGCGGTGAGCCCGGCCCAGATCGGCGCCGCCTGCGACGTGCCGCCGCCGACCACCGCGCGGCCGCCGAAGATGAACCGGACACCGGTGAACGGGTCGGCGACCGCGGCGACGTCGGGTGCCAGCCGGCGCCGCTCGTCGTCGCGGTCCACCCGGATCCCGGCCTGCCACGGTGGGCGGGCGTGCAGCTCGGACACCCCGCCGCTGGTGCCCTGCGTCAAAGGTGAGTCCACCCAGGCGTGTTCGCCCAACCACTGGCCGTTCTTCCCGGTCGACAGCGTGGTCCCGCCGACCGAGGTCATCGTGGGCAGCGACGCGACCGCGTCCAGACCGATGTCGTCGTCACTGGGCGGCGCCGACCACTGGTCACCGCCCTTGCACTCCAGGCCCGCGTTGTCGCCGCTGGCGTCGAACGCCGCCGTCCCGGTGCGGTGCGCGGCCCGCAGCGCCGCATCGACCGGCGCGAGATCGGCTGCGGTGACGAAGGATTCGCAGCCCCAACCGATCGACAGGCTCCACACGGCGCCGGGGTAGTCGCGCGCGGCGGCCTCGAACATCGCACCGATCTTCTCGTAGGCGCCGCCGCCCTGCACCGTGGGCCGGGCGTTGACGACGACGAGCCGGGCGTCGGGCGCGATGGCGTGGGCCACCTGCAGGTCCATCGCGGTCTCACCGTGGCGTTCCTCGGGCATCCCACCGACCACCTCGGGGGTGAACCGCGGCAGCCCCGAGGTGTCGGCGAACAGGTCGAGGTCCTCCTGGTCGACGCCGTCGAACGCGAAGAACACGATCGTCTGCCCCTTGCCGGTGTGGCCGGCCTCGAACAACGGGGTCGCGTTGTAGGCGTCGCGCAGTCCCTCCGGTGTCAGCCCGCCCCTGGGCACGTCGAGCGGCAGCATCCACGGCGATTTGATGCGGTACGGCGTGAAGCTCATGATCCGGCCGACGCCGGTGACGACGCCACCCAGTTCCGGAGGCGCGGAGGGCTGTTCGGGAGACGCGTAGAACACCTGGCCCCTGGGGGCCCGGTAGTCGCGGACCGGGACGCCGAAGGCGCGTCCGAGATCGGCGCCGGCACCCTCGACGAACGCCCAGGTATCACCCGGCCGCCACCGCACCGACAGGTTGTGGTCGCGCGCCCAGGTCATCAGCGCGTCGGGCCGGGCGGCCGACGACAGCGTGACGGTCAGCTGCGCGTGCGTGGACCGGGACGGGCCGAGATCGACCGAGTCGGCGAGCAGCGCCGCGACCGGGCCGGTGATGACCGCCCGGTCGCGCGGCGCGCACGCGACGGTCAGGCCTGCGATCAGCAGGCAGATCGCAGCGGCGAGAGCCGCGAGTCGACGTCCGTCAGTGATGGCCGGGGGTGGCCGTCGGCGCCGGCGGCGCAAGCACGCTCGGCGAGAACGGATCCGGGTGCGGATCGATGCGCGGGGCCTTCTCGGTGGGGCTGGCTTCCGGAGCCGTCGTCGAGGTGGTCTCGGTGGTCTCCGAGGTGGTCGTCGAGGTCTCCGGCGCCTTGTCTTCGTCGCTCGAGCAGGCAACGGCCCCCAGCGTCAGGACCGCAGCCACGCCGGCCACGGCCGGGATCCGACGAAGCAAGGTCGACTTGGTCATCATGATCAGATCCTATCCAGGGTGCTGACAGCGGCGGGGACGTTTGACCGTCGCCGCCGCACTGGTCGACGCCAGCCTACGGCAAATTATTGATCTTCACGTCAATTATTTGTGAACGGGAAGACCGTCGAGCACCGCCCGGGTCCCGGACAGTCCCAACCGGGTCGCGCCTGCGGTGAGCATCGCGATCGCGTCGTCGGCGGTGCGGATTCCGCCGCTGGCCTTGACCTGTGGTCCGACCGTGGCCATCAGCTCGACCGCGTGCACCGAGGCACCGCCCGCGGGGTGGAAACCGGTCGAGGTCTTCACGAAGTCCGCGCCGGCATCCGCGGCCGCGCGACAGGATGCCAGCAACGCCTGCTCGCCGCCGAGCCGCAGCAGCGCCGCCGATTCGACGATGACCTTGAGCACCGCCTGGTCCCCGATCGCGGCGCGCACCGCGGCGACGTCCGCGCTGACCGCGGCGTAGTCGCCGGCCACCGCGGCGCCCACGTCGATCACCATGTCGATCTCGGCCGCGCCGTCGGCCACCGCCCGTCGCGCCTCCTCGGCCTTGATCACCGACAGGTGCTTGCCGGACGGGAAGCCGACGACCGCGCAGAGTCTCTGTGCTGGGGAGGCCACGCCCGCGGCGACCGCGACCATCGACGGCGACACGCACACCGAGTACACGCCGAGCTCGGCGGCCTCCCGGACCAGCGCCGTGACGTCGGCGTCGGTGGCCTCGGGTTTGAGCAGCGTGTGGTCGACCAGCGCGGCCACCTCTGCGCGGGTGTAGGTCATCAGAACGGTTCTTCGGTGCCGCCGGGGTTGCAGCCGGCCTCCAGCATCTGCTGGTAGGGCACCTCCGGTCGCCACGGCTCGAGGTTCCAGCTGGTCTTACCGGGATACGCGATCTCGGCGTACTCCCAGTGGCACTGGAACTGCGGCTTCATCCCGGGAATGTCCGCGTCCGGCGACAGCGCCAGCACCTCGACCCACGCCTGCTCGAACTGGGCGGATGTGAAGATCCCGGACGCCTGCCGGCCCGCCGGGGTCGGGTAGACCCGCAGGCTGGACAGGTCCCCCCACTTGGCCCATTCGACGTGGTCGACGTAGGGCGGTGGCGGGGCGGGCTGCGCGGACGCGACCGGGGCGCCCCATGCGGGCACGACGATTCCTACCGCCATCGCGATGGCGGCCACGATACGGCACACTACCGTGACTTTCCTTGAACCTCAAGAAGTTTCGGACGCACATCGACCAGGTAGACACCCGCGGCGACGGCGGCGATCGCGGCGCCGAAAACCGAGCCGGGGCCGAAAAGCAGTGCCAGCAGGCCGGCGATGCCGATGATCACCAGCCACACCGGCTTGGTCAGCTTGTCCGCGGCCGTGTAAGCGTCCTGCCGCTGCATCGCCGCATGGACGAACGCGTAGACCGTGGTCGCCAGCACGGCGACCCACAAGAGCAAAAGGATGTAACCCGCCAAGCCTTGGAGCTGCACGCTCACCAGACTAGGCGGGTTACGCCCTCTCGGTCGACTCCGGGTTGCGGAGCCGTACTTCTGGGTCCTACTTCTGGGTGACCTTCTTGGCCGCGGCCTTCTTGGCCGGCGCCTTCTTGGCCGGAGCCTTCTTGGCGGGAGCCTTGGCCGGAGCCTTCTTAGCGGCTTCCTTCACCGGCTCGGCGGCCTCCTCGGCCTTCTTCGGCAGGTCGACGCCGACCAGCTTGGCGGCGCGCTCACCGACGGCGCGGGTCTGGGCGGCGACGCTGCCCAGCGCCTCCTGGGTCAGTTCGACAGCCTGGTCGGTGTACTCCTCGACACGCTCGGCGGCCTCCGACAGCGCGGGCTGGCTGCGCAGGCGCTCCAGCGCGGCCTCGCCCCGCTCGACGAGCTTGTTGTAGGTGCTCTGGGCGGCGTCGGCGTAGGTCTCGGCGAACTTGCGCAGTTCCTCGGAGCTCAGCTTCTCGCGCAGCTCACCGAACTGCACGGGCAGCTCCTCCTGCAGCTTGGTCACGCGGGTGCGGGTCTCCTCGACGCGGCTCTCGGCGTCGGTGCGGGCCTCGCCGGCACGCTCGCGCAGGGCCGCGACGATCTCGTTGACCCGCTCAAGGGCCAGATCGGCGGCGCCGACGGCGGCCAGCAGCGGGGCCTTCAGGTCTTCGATGTTGGGCTGGGTGTTGGCCATGATGATGGTCCTTTCCTTATCTGATGTCTGTCTGTTGTCGTCGGAAGGTCGTCGGAAGTCAGTTCTGCAGCGGTCTATTCAGCGGCTGACTCCTCACCTGTCTCGCTGCCCGGGCTCGTGGCGGCGGATTTCTGCGCGGCCTCGTTCTGCTCACAGAACGACGTGTAGATCTCGAGCAGCGCCTGCTTCTGACGCTCGGTGATGGCGGTGTCGTTGATGATGGCGTCGCGGACCGGACTGGGATCGCTGGGCTCGAGGATCCCGGCCCGGACGTAGAGCACCTCCGCCGACAACCGCAGCGCCTTGGCGATCTGTGCGAGCACGTCCGCCGAGGGTTTGCGCAATCCCCGTTCGATCTGGCTCAGGTAGGGATTGCTGACGCCGGCCTTCTCGGCCAGCTGCCGCACCGACACCTGAGCGGCCTCCCGCTGCATCCGGATGAACGAGCCGATGTCCTGTGCGGCGGTCTGGGCAGCGTTGGACACGACGGCGGCAAGATTCTCATCCTGCGACATTCGTGCCCCCCTCGTGCGGTGCTTGTCCGTTCGTGGACAACTCCACCGTACGACGGGGTGCTAACAATTGCAAGCAGTAGTTAGCGCAGGTCAGAAGAGTAGCTGGGCTATCGAATAGATGGCCAGGCCCGCCAACGAGCCCACCACGGTGCCGTTGATCCGGATGAACTGCAGGTCACGGCCCACATGCAGTTCGATCCGTCGGCTGGCTTCGTCGGCGTCCCAGCGCTCGATGGTCTCGGTGATGATCGCTGTGATCTCCACCCCATACTCGGCGACGAGATGCTGGGCGGCGCGCACGATCCAGTTGTCCACCTTGTCGCGCAGATCGGCGTCGTCGCAGAGGGATTCACCGATCCGCACCACCGAGTCAGCGATGCGGGTGCGCAGCGCGGACGACGGGTCGTCGACCGACTCCAGGATGATCCGCTTGGCCGCCGACCACGCGGTCTCGGCGGCACGGGCCACCTCGTCGCGGCCCATCAGCTGTTCCTTGATGTTCTCGGTGCGCGCGATGGTGCCCGGATCGTTCTGCAGATCGTCGGCGAACTCGAACAGGAAGCGGGTGGCCGAGCGGCGCAGTTCGTGATCGGGATCGCGGCGCACCTTGTCGGTGAAGTCCATCAGCTCCCGGTGGATGCGGTCCCCGACCAGGTGGTCCACCCAGCGCGGCGACCAGGTCGGCGAGTCCCGCTCGACGACCCGCTCGATGACCGGCCCGGCGTTGAGCGACCACTGGAAGGCCCGGTCGGCGAGCAGCTGCAGCAGCGCCTCCTGGCGGCGCTCCTGCAGCAGGGTGGACAGCACCCGCCCGATCGGCGGGCCCCACTGCGGTTCGGCGATGCGCTTGACGA